>ENA-OUNH01000191-OUNH01000191.1-human-gut-metagenome-genome-assembly--contig:-NODE-191-length-22866-cov-4.024319_pt1 | contig 22866 bp, 22 predicted proteins | sample MGYA00242806_ERZ504814 | MGnify/ENA primary metagenome ERZ504814 (study PRJEB26092, sample SAMD00036389) | human gut metagenome | host: Homo sapiens | study: EMG produced TPA metagenomics assembly of...
AGCACCTCAAGGAGATGTGCAGCGACATCATGAAGAATGTCCGCACCTAGCCTACTTTCTTGAAAGAAAGTAGGCAAAGAACTTTCAATGTGTTGACCCGTGGATGGAATGCGCAGAAATTAACGATATACCAGCAACTATTCTACGGGTTATAGGATTGGAGTTTCTTTGGTTACTTTCTTTGCAAAGAAAGTAACTTATCCACAAGGTTTTTAGTTTTCAACAGGCGGTATTCCACAGCGCGTGTTGAAAAACGGCGGTTTGCGGGTTTTCAACAGGAATCTCCACAGACTGTTCAAAAGTCTGCGCGGACGATTTTCCGCACCGCTATCGGGCGCGGCGGAGTTTTCCACAGAACTAACAGACCCTACTACGACTACTACCATAGTTAATAGTTTCTGCGAACAGGGACGCTATGAAAGAGCAGCTTACCCCGGAAAATACCTGCCCCGATGGTGGAAAACCCGAACCGGAGAAAACCCAGAGAAAACATAAAGAAAAACAAACGCTTTTTGCCCCGCTTTGAATAAGCGGGCGGGAGAACAGAGTATGAAATTTGAATGTGAAAAGACCCTGCTGGCCAATGCCATCGACGGCGTTTCCCGCGCGATCACCAACCGCGCCGCCATCCCTGTGCTGGAGGGCATCTACCTGAAGGCCGAGGGCTTTACCCTGACGCTGACCGGCTATGATATGGAAATGGGAATCACGACCACTATTGAATGCAATGTACTTGTACCGGGTGAAACGGTACTTGATGCGAAACTGCTCGGTTCGATGGTCAGCCGTATGCCTGCCGGTGACATCTGCATCGAGCTGACCGATGAGGGGCAGGCCAAGATCAGCGGCGGCGTGGCCGAGTTTGAGATTCCCGCGCTGAACGCCAGCGATTATCCCAGCCTGCCGGTGACCGGCGCTGACAACACAATGACCGTGAAATGCGGTATGCTGCGCGAGATGATCGAAAAAACGATCTACGCGGTCAGTCAGGACGACAAAAAGCCCGCCCACACCGGCGAGCTGTTCGTCATTGAGCCGGGCAGCCTGACCATCGTGGCGCTGGACGGCTACCGGCTGGCTATTATCCAGCGTGCCGTCGAGTGTACCCGCGACATCCGCATTATCATTCCGGCCAAGACGCTGCAGGAGCTGCTCAAAATCATGGGCGGTGCGGACGATGATGTCAAGATCGACGCAAACCGCCGCTATGTCGTGTTCACCTCCAACGGCTACACGATCATGAGCCGTTTGATCGAGGGGGACTTCCTCAATTATGAGAGCGTCATCCCGAAGGACAAAAAAACGCGCGTTGTCGTGGATTGCAAGACCTTCATCGACACGATCGAGCGCGCCTCCCTCATTATTACCGAGCGTTTGAAGAACCCGCTGCGCATCAATTTCGGTGAGGAGCGGGTGACTGTGCGCTGCCAGACCCCGCTGGGCAAGGTCGTGGACGAGTTCTCCCCCGTGGAGATGACCGGCGACCCGGTCGAGATCGGCTTCAACAACCGGTATCTGCTCGATGCGCTGCGCTATTCCAAGTGCGAGCGGATGGTGCTGGAGATCAACGGCCCCCTGAGCCCGGTCAAGCTGCTGCCCGAGGACGGCAAGGACTTTATCTATCTGGTTTTGCCGGTACGGTTTAAGAACGAGGGCTGAGTTGTAGGGGCCGGGCATGCCCGGCCCTGCAGATAAAAACAGCCGCCCGGTTAAAGGCTGCTGCAGCAAGGTTGAGGGCCGGACATATCCGGCCCCTACGGATGCATCGATAAGATAGAAGGATAGTGTATGGAAAAAATTCGTATTAACACCGACTTTATTAAGCTTGACGCTCTTTTGAAGTTCGCGGGCCTGTGTGAGACGGGCGGCGAGGCCAAGGAGCTGATCCAGGGCGGGGCCGTCAAGGTCAACGGCGAGGTCTGCACGATGCGCGGCAAAAAGTGCCGCGCCGGTGATACGGTCGAGCTGGAGGGCCAGACCGTGCAGGTCGCGGCGGGTGCGTAATGCGCCTGACCCACCTTGCACTGACTGACCACCGCAACCTTGCCCATGCCGTGCTGGACCCCGACCCGCACCTGACTGTGCTGTGCGGCCCCAACGGGCAGGGCAAGACGAACCTGCTGGAGGCAATCTGGCTGCTGACCGGCGGCAAAAGCTTCCGCGGCTCCAAGGATGCCGAGCTGATCCGCCGCGGCTGCGACTTTTCGGTCATAGAGGGCGCGTTTGAGACACAGGACATCGAAAAAGAGATCCGTCTGACGGTGGGCAGCAAGACGAGCCAGCGGCCCGGCCGCACCGGCAGGCTGAACGGCGCGGACATGGGCCGCGCTGCTGCGCTGGCGGGGAACTTTCAGGCCGTTGTGTTTGAGCCGGACCTGCTGGGGCTGGTCAAGGGCGGCCCCGAGGGACGCCGCCGGTTTCTGGATTCGGCGCTGTGTCAGGTATACCGGCCCTACCTTGTGGCGCTGCGGCGCTACATGCGGCTGACGGCCCAGAAGAACGCGCTGCTGAAAAGCTACGATATTACGCCAAACGGTGCAATACTGCTGGAAACCTACGAGGAGCAGCTGGCGGAGTACGGCGCGCTGATCATGCAGCACCGCTGCAAGTTTCTGGAACAGGCTGCCCCGATCGCGGCGCAGAATTACCGCGATATATCCCACGGCGCCGAGGTGCTGGAGGTGCGCTACCAGATGTGTACCGATGCCCCCACCGCCGAGGCGCTGGCCGCAAAGATGCACGCCATGCGCACCGCAGAGCTGCGCGCCGGGTTCTGCCTGACAGGACCGCACCGGGAGGATTTGGAAATCCTGCTGGATGGCCAGCCCGCCCGGGTGTTTGGCAGTCAGGGGCAGCAGCGCAGCTGCGTGCTGGCCCTCAAGCTGGCCGAGGCCACCGTGGTCGGTGAACTTTTCGGCGAGCATCCGGTGCTTTTGCTGGACGATGTATTGAGCGAGCTGGACGATGAGCGCCAGACCTATCTTTTGACCCGCATGGGGGAGCATCAAACGATCGTGACCACCTGCGACACTGCGGCATTTGCACGCACCAACGGGAAAATTGTGATGGTCAAGGGCGGAACCGTAGCAGAGTCGTAGGGGCCGGACATGTCCGGCCCGCAGCAGTAGGGCGGTTGCCCGCTGACGGGCAATGACGCAGAGTGGAGGGCCGGGCATGCCCGGCCCCTACAGAGAGGTGCAGGAAATGTACTTTCACGCCGGGCAGGATTTTGACTAAACACCCGCGATGTGATCGGGGTGTTTGATCTGGATACAGCCGGGGCATCGCGGCGGACCGAGGAATATTTCCGCCATGCCGAGGCCGAGGGCGCCGTTGTGGACCTGTGCGCCCCGGGGCACCCTGCCCAAAAGCTTTATGGTCACCGATTTCCCAGATGAAACGGTCTACATCAGCCAATTATCGCCCGCAGCATTGAAAAAGCGGGCGGAAAAATTAGAATTTTAAAATTATGGCTGCCGTTTATTTTTGATTTGTAGGGAGGGGTCTTGACCCCTCCGCACACAGGCAGCCGCGTAAACACGGAGGGGTCAAGACCCCTCCCTACAGAACTTCCATAAAAGGGATGTATAGAGATACCCACCCACAACAGGAGGCTATCATTTCATGGCAGAAGAAATCATCACCGAAACCAACCGCGAAACGGCTACCGACCATGCCTACGGCGGTGCGCAGATTCAGGTCCTCGAGGGTCTGGAGGCTGTGCGCAAGCGCCCCGGCATGTATATCGGCTCCACCGGGCCTTCCGGTCTGCATCACCTCGTCTATGAGATCGTGGACAACGCCATTGACGAGGCACTGGCCGGCTACTGCACCCATATCGAGGTGACCATCAAGCCCGGCAATATCATTGAGGTATCGGACAACGGCCGCGGCATCCCCGTGGACATCCAGCCCAAGCTGGGCATCCCGGCTGTCACCGTTGTCTACACCGTGCTGCACGCCGGCGGCAAGTTCGGCGGCGAGGATTCCGGCTACAAGGTGGCCGGCGGTCTGCACGGCGTCGGTGCATCGGTCGTCAACGCCCTGTCAGAATGGCTGGTCGTTCGTGTCCGCCGCGATGGGGTAGAGTATGAGCAGAGCTTCAAGCGCGGCAAGCCGGACGGCGATTTGAAAAAGATCGGCGCGGCGGCTTCTACCGGAACGACAGTCACCTTCAAGCCCGACCCGGAGATGTTCCAGGAGACAACGCTCTACCACTATGAGACGCTGCTCAAGCGTCTGCGGGAGGAGGCGTTCCTGAACGCCGGCGTCCGCATCACCCTGACGGACGAGCGCGCCGATGCTGACCGCCCGCAGGAGGAGCAGAACGGAGAAGTCCGCACCGAGACGATGTGCTACGAGGGCGGCATCCGCTCCTTTGTCAGCTATCTGTGCGAGCGCCGCGACTTAACCCCCCTGCACCCGCAGGTCATGTATATGAAGGGCGAGGGCCAGGGCGCTGTGGCCGAGGTCGCCCTGCAATACTACGACAACAGCTATAACGAGCTGCTGTTGAGCTTTGCCAACAACGTCCATACCCCCGAGGGCGGCACCCACGAGGATGGCTTTAAGCTGGCCCTGACCCGTGTGCTGAACGAGTACGGCCGCGCCAAGGGCATTTTGAAGGATAAGGACGAGAACCTCTCCGGCTCCGATGCGCGCGAGGGCATTATTGCCGTGGTCAGCGTCAAGCTGCAGGAGGCCCAGTTCGAGGGCCAGACCAAGGCAAAGCTTGGCAATACCTTCATCAAGGGTCTGGTCAACAATGTGGTCTACAAGGCCCTGACCGAATTTTTTGAGGAAAACCCCGCTGTGGCGAAGGCTATCCTTGAAAAGGCTACGCAGGCGGCCCGCGCCCGCGCTGCCGCCAAAAAGGCCCGCGAGCTGGTACGCCGCAAGAGCGCGCTGGAATCCAACCGTATGCCCGGCAAGCTGGCCGACTGCCACGAAAAAGACCCCTCCAAGACCGAACTGTTCATCGTGGAGGGTGATTCTGCAGGCGGCTCGGCCAAGATGGGCCGAGACTCCAACATTCAGGCCATTCTGCCGCTGTGGGGCAAGATGCTGAATGTCGAAAAGGCACGCGCCGACCGCATCTACGGCAACGACAAGCTGATGCCTGTTGTGACCGCGCTGGGCACCGGCATCGGCGATGAGTTCGATATTTCCAAGGTGCGCTACCACAAGATCTTCATCATGGCCGATGCCGATGTTGACGGCTCGCATATCTGCACGCTGATGCTGACCTTCTTCTTCCGCTATATGCGGCCGCTGATCGATCATGGCTATGTCTATGTTGCCCAGCCGCCGCTGTTTAAGCTGCAGAAGGGCCAGAATGTCAAGTACGCCTACAACGATGAGGAAATGAAGCTGCTGAGCGCCGAGATGCCCGGCGCAAAGGTCAACCGCTACAAAGGCTTGGGCGAGATGAACCCCGACCAGCTGTGGGAGACCACCATGAACCCGGACAACCGCGTCATCGTCCAGATCAAAGATAGAGGACGCCGAGCGCGCCGACGAAGCGTTCAGCATCCTGATGGGCGAGCAGGTCGAACCGAGACGCCAGTTCATCGAGAAAAACGCAAAGTACGCGAATCTGGATGTGTGATGTTCCATGTGGAACATTGTGCGGGTGAGGTATGGAAAACGGATTACCAAAACGGAAATTGATTCGCTTGCCTAAATTTGATTATGCGACGCACGCCTATTACTTTATTACGATCTGCTGCAAAGACAGAAAGCGTCTGTTTGGTAAGATTGTAGGGGCGGCATATATGCCGCCCGTGCACGTTTGCCTGAGCAAAACAGGAAAAGTAGCAGAGCGTAATTTGTTGGCAATAGAAGAACATAATCCACAGGCACGCATTGAAAAATATGTCATCATGCCGGATCATCTGCATATGATTCTTTCCATCGGGTGCCAGGGAAAAACGGCGGCGGGCGGCATATATGCCGCCCCTACGGTGCCAAGAATCATGAACAGTTATAAGGCAAGTGTGAGCCGTGATATAGGTTTTCCGGTGTGGCAGCGTTCCTACCATGATCACATTATCCGCGACCACCACGATTTTGAAGAAACATGGAAATATATCGACAACAACCCGTTGCAATGGGTGTTGGACGGAAAAGCAGAAAAGCAATTTATAACAACAGTTTAAGGTGATACAATGGAAGAAAATATCATCATGGTGCCGGGGTCCGGTACCAAGGTCATTGTGCGCGATGTAAAGCAGGAGATCGAGACGGCGTTCCTTGACTACTCGATGTCCGTTATCGTGGCGCGCGCTCTGCCCGATGTGCGTGACGGCCTCAAGCCCGTGCATCGCCGCATTTTGTATACGATGCATGAGCGCGGCAATGACCCGCAGCATCCCTACCGCAAATCTGCCGATACGGTCGGTGCGGTGCTGGGCTCTTACCACCCGCACGGTGACGCTTCGGTCTATGATGCCATGGTGCGTCTGGCACAGGATTTCAGCCTGCGCTATCCGCTGGTTGACGGTCAGGGCAACTTCGGCTCTGTGGACGGCGACCCCCCGGCTGCCTACCGTTATACCGAGGCCCGCATGTCCAAGATGGCCTGCGAGATGCTGACCGATATTGAAAAGGACACCATCGACTGGGACCCCAACTTTGACGAGACCAAAAAGGAGCCTCATGTTCTGCCCAGCCGCTTCCCGAACCTGCTGGTCAACGGCAGTCAGGGCATCGCGGTCGGCATGGCAACCAACATCCCGCCGCACAACCTGCGCGAGATCGTCAGCGGCATGATCGCCCTGATGGAGGACCCCGACATCGACCTGGCCGGTCTGATGGAGCATGTCAAGGGCCCGGACTTCCCGACCGGTGGCATCATCATGGGGCGCAGCGGCATCCGCGCCGCCTACGCCACCGGCCGCGGCAAGATCACGCTGCGCGGCCGCGCCGAGATCGTCGAGAAAAAGACGGCCGCTATGAGATCCTGATCTCCGAAATCCCTTATATGGTCAATAAGACCCGCCTGATCGAGTCGATCGCCGACCTTGTCAAGAACAAGCGGATCGAGGGCATCAGCGATATGAATGACGAATCCTCGAGCCGCACCGGCATGAAAATCGTCATTGAAATCAAGAAGGACGCCAACCCGCAGGTCGTGCTGAACCAGCTTTACCGCTACACCCAGCTGCAGGACACGGTCGGCGTGATCATGCTGGCGCTCGATGACGGTGTGCCCAAGATCATGAGCCTCAAGACCATGATGGAGCGCTACATCGAGTTCCAGATGCAGGTCATCCGCCGCCGGACTGCCTTTGAGCTGAAAAAGGCGAAGGAGCGCGAGCATATTCTGGAAGGCCTGCACAAGGCCGTTGACATCGTGGACGAGATCATCGCCACGATTCGCGCCTGCAAGGGCGGCTTTGCCGAGGCGCGTCAGGCCGTGATGGATAACTTCGGCTTTGACGAGCTGCAGGCAGATGCCATCGTCAAGCTGCAGCTCGGCCGTCTGGCCGGTCTGGAAATCCTCAAGATCGAGCAGGAGTTGGGCGAGCTGCGCGCGGCCATTGCGGACTTTGAGGATATTCTGGCCAATGACGAGCATGTCAAGCGCATCGTCAAGACCGACCTGACCACGCTGGCCGACAAGTACGGCGATGAGCGCCGCACCTCCATCGAGGCTGTGTCCGGCGAGGTGGACATTGAGGATCTGATCCCCGAGGAGACCTGCGTCTTTACGCTGACCCACGAGGGGTACATCAAGCGCACAACGCTGGATACCTATCAGGCACAGAACCGCGGCGGCCGCGGTGTGCAGGGCATGACCCAGAAGGACGAGGACTTTACCGAGGAGATGTATGTCGGCTCGACGCATGACTACATGCTCTTCCTGACGAATCAGGGCCGTGTCTACCGGCTGAAGGGCTATCAGGTGCCGGAAGGCAGCCGTACCGCCAAGGGCAGCCATATCGTAAACCTGCTGCAGCTGCAGGAGGGAGAGAGCGTTACCCTGATGCTGCAGCAGAAGGCCGATGTCGATGAGGACAACACCTACGCAACGATGATCACCAAGCAGGGCCTCATCAAGCGCACGCCGCTGTCCCAGTTCCGCAACATCCGCAAGGCTGGCCTGATCGCCATTGCGCTCAACGAGGGCGACAGTCTGGTGTGGAGCCACCTGACGAAGGGTGATGATGAAATTATCGTTGCCACCCATGACGGCGCGGCCATCCACTTTACCGAGGACGGCGCCCGCTCGATGGGCCGTACCGGCCACGGCGTCCGTGTCATTAAGCTGCGCGAGGGTGACTATGTCGTCGGCGCCGGCGTCTGCCGCCCGGGTGCCACCGTGCTGACCATCAGCGAGGAGGGCAAGGGCCGCCGCAGCCGTATCGATGACTACCGCATCACGAAGCGCGGCGGCTTGGGCATCCGCAACTATTCCAACGGCAATGTGGCGGGCATCAAGATCGTGGACGACACCGACGACCTGATTCTGATCAGCCAGAACGGCATCCTGATCCGCATCCATGCGTCGGACATCAATATCCAGAGCCGCTACGGCAGCGGCGTCCGCGTTATGCGTATGCTGGACGATGACCGCGTGGCCGTTGTGGCCCGCGTGGACCGCGACAACGATGCCGAGACCGCAAAGATCGAGGACACCGGCGAGAGCGACCCGACACCCGAGGAGCTGGCTGCCATCGAAGCCGAGGAGTTGGCTGCCGAGGCCGCCGAGGACGCAGCACCCGAGAATAATGACGAAGAATAAATAAGCAACAGGGGAGAGGCCGCGCGTTGGCCTCTCCTTTTTGGTGGATTTGTAGGGAGCGGTCTTGACCGCTCCGGGAAGTTTGCCATGCCTTTCACGGGCACGGAGGGGTCAAGACCCCTCCCTACAAGCATTTGAAATTTTTCGCCGAAGCCTTTTTATAAAAAGGCTGGAAAACACCGCGTATTCATGGTATTCTAAAGTATTCCCATAAAAAAGGAGCACCCACATGGAACTGCATACAACCATCTGCGCGCTGGCGACCCCACCGGGCGAGGGCGGCATTGCCACGGTCCGCGTTTCCGGCCCGGACGCCTACGCCATCGTCAGTAAAATATTTGCGCCGGTGCGGCAGGGCAAAAGTGTTGCCAATGCCAAAGGATACACAGCCATGCTGGGCCACTATCTGCTGCGCGGCGAGGAGATGGACGAGTGCGTGGCGCTGTTTTTCCGCGCACCGCACTCCTACACTGGCGAGGATGTCATCGAGCTGTCGGTACACGGTGGCACGGCGATGGCAGACGGCCTGCAGGAGGCGCTGATCACGGCAGGCTGTGTACCGGCCGGGCCGGGGGAGTTCACCCGCCGCGCACTGGAAAACGGCCGGATGTCGCTGACACAGGCCGAGGCCGTGATGGAAGTCATTGCGGCGAACGGCCGGCAGGGAGCCGCGCTGGCAAAATCGGCACTGGACGGGCGGTTGGCAAAGCGCATCGGCAAGATACAGACCGTGCTGCAAACGCTGAATGCCCACCTGACCGCATGGGTCGATTACCCGGAGGAGGATGTGCCGGAACTGTCCGATGAGGCGTTTGTGCGCACCCTGACCGAACAGAAAGCCGAACTGGACGCACTGATCAACGGCTACAGTGCCGGTGCGGTGCTGCGCCATGGTGTGGACTGCGTGCTGCTGGGCCGCCCCAATGTCGGCAAAAGCACGCTTTTGAACCTGCTGGCCGGGTTTGACCGCGCCATCGTCACGCCGGTGGCGGGCACGACCCGCGATATTGTCGAGCAGGCGGTCCAGCTGGGCAGCGTGCGGCTGAACCTGTTTGACACCGCCGGTGTGCGCGAGGTCGGTGCGGACGGGGATGCCATCGAGGCCGAGGGCATCCGCCGCAGCTGGAAAAGCTGGACGAGGCGGGCCTTGTGCTGGCGGTGTTCGATGCCGCGCAGCCGCTGTCCGATGATGATCTGGAGCTGGCCCGCAAGTGTCAGGGCCGCCCGGCAATCGCCGTGCTGAACAAGCAGGATCTGGCAGGGGAGCAGGATGTTCCACATGGAACATTGGAGCCGTATTTTAAAAGGATCGTGCCGATGTGCGCGAAGGACGCCGTCGGCCTGCAGGCGCTGACCGACGCTGTGGCCGACCTGCTGGGTACGGCACAGCTGGACCCGGGTGCGGCGCAGCTTTGCAGCGCGCGGCAGCTTTCAGCCGCGACCCGCGCGCGTGATGCGCTGGCCGAGGCCATCCGCGCAAGGCAGGACGGCTTTGGGCTGGACGCCGCCGCCGTCTGCCTGACAGACGCCCTGCAGGCGCTCTGCGATTTGACCGGCGAGGACGCGACAGCGGCAACGATTGATGAAGTGTTTGAAACCTTCTGCGTGGGCAAGTAAGTAAATAACAAGGAGCCTTCCCCCGCGGGGGAAGTGGCCGCGGCCCCGCCGCGGACGGATGAGGGGAGAGCCTGTGGATACTGCCCGTTAAAAGTGAGACCGCGCGAACTTCGCCCTCATCAGCCGCCTGCGGGCGGCAGCTTCTCCCGGGGGGAGAAGCCTTTTGTGGAGAGCCTTCCCCCTGCGGGGGAAGGTGGCCGCAGGCCGGATGAGGGGGGAGTTTCCGGCGGCAACTCGGTAAAAGGGCAATATCGAAAACTTCGCCCTCATCAGCCGCCTGCGGGCGGCAGCTTCCCCCTCGAGGGGAAGCCTTTAGGACGTGGAGGTCATATTTATGAAGGGCATCAAAACGACAAATCCGCTGCACGCAAATGCAACAAAAACTGCGCAGAGAAATGACCCGGCAGGAACGGCATCTTTGGTATGACTTTCTGAAAAATCTCCCGCAAACGGTCCACAGTCAAAAAATGATTGGCAATTTTATAGTTGATTTTTATATTCCATCGTGTAAACTGGTAATAGAGCTGGATGGCGCACAGCATACCGAACCGCAGGCTGCCGAGTATGACGCACATCGCACGGCGTATCTGCAAAGCATTGGCTGCCGCGTGCTGCGCTATGGCAACAATGAACTGGATACAAATTTCGCAGGAGTCTGCGAGGATATTCTGCAAAAGATAGGGTAAGAAGGAAAGTATATGGATAAACTCGGAATCTACGATGTCATCGTGATCGGCGCGGGGCATGCGGGAATAGAGGCTGCCCACGCGGCGGCACGGCTGGGGGCCAGAACGGCGGTGTTTACGCTGTCGCTGGATTTCATCGGCAATATGCCCTGCAACCCGTCCATCGGCGGCACGGCCAAGGGGCATCTTGTGCGCGAGGTCGATGCACTGGGCGGCCTGATGGGCCTTGCCGCCGATGCGACCTACCTGCAGAGCCGGATGCTCAACCGCGGCAAAGGCCCGGCCGTACACAGCCTGCGGGTGCAGACCGACCGCAAGCGCTACCATATCTGGATGAAGCACGCGCTGGAAAAGACCCCCAACCTTGACATCCATCAGGGAGAGATCGTCGGCGTTGATCTGCAGGACGGGCAGGTCTGCGGCGTTTACACCAACCTGCACGCCTACTATGCCTGCAGGGCGGTCGTGGTTGCGACCGGCACGAATCTGGGCGGCCGCATCTTTGTGGGTGATGCGCACTGCGACAGCGGCCCCGACGGCACCCATGCCGCTACGGCGCTGACCCGCGATCTGATTGCGCACGGCTTTACGCTGCGCCGGTTCAAGACCGGCACACCGGCCCGCGTCCACCGCCGCAGCATCGACTTTGATAAGCTTGAGTGTCAGCCCGGTGACCCGGACAGCGAGCTGCAGCCGTTCAGCTTTATGACCCGCACGCCGATGCACAACAAGGTCAACTGCTACATTGCCTATACCAACCCCGAGACCCACAAGGTCATTCTCGATAACCTGCACCGCTCGCCGCTCTACGGCGGGGATATTCAGGGCGTTGGCCCGCGCTACTGCCCGTCCATCGAGGATAAGGTCGTGCGCTTTAAGGAGAAGGAGCGCCATCCCGTCTTTGTCGAGCCCTGCGGCGAGGATACCGAGGAAATGTATCTGCAGGGGCTTTCGTCCAGCCTGCCGGAGGCTGTGCAGAACGAGATGTACCGCACGATACGCGGCTTTGAGCATCTTGAAATCATGCGCCCGGCCTACGCCATCGAGTACGACTGCGTGGACCCCACTACGCTGAAGCCCACGCTGGAAAGCAAGGTCGTGGGCGGCATCTACGGTGCCGGGCAGTTCAACGGCACCTCCGGCTACGAGGAGGCCGCCGCACAGGGACTGCTGGCAGGCTTGAACGCCGCCCGCCACGCGCTGGGCAGGGACGAGCTGGTGCTGGCGCGGCACACAAGCTACCTCGGCACACTGGTCGATGACCTTGTGACGAAGGGTGTGCTGGACCCCTACCGCATGATGACGAGCCGCAGCGAGTACCGGCTGAGCCTGCGGCAGGACAACGCCGATGAACGGCTGACCCCCATCGGCCGGGAATACGGGCTGGTCGATGATGCGCGGTGGGCGGTGTTCTGCCGTGACCGCGCGTGCAAGCAGGCCGAACTGAAGCGGCTGGAGACAACCAGCATTAAGCTGGCCGACCTGCGCGCCGCTGCCCCCGAGGGCGCCGAGCTGGGCGAGATCGGCGGCACGGCGATGGAGTTGATGCGCCGCCCCTACATCAATTATGATTTGGTCTCGAAGGTCATCGGCCGCGGCGAGGGCGTGACCCCCGCCATGGCGCAGCGCATCGAGACAGAGATACGCTACGCCGGGTACATCGCGCGGGAAGAGCGCATCATCCGCGACATCCAGCGGCATGAGAGCGTGGTCATCCCGGAGGATTTCGACTATGCGCCGATCGAGACGATGACGCTGGAATCCCGCGAAAAGCTGGCGAAGATCAGGCCAAGGACATTGGCCCAGGCCGGGCGGATACCCGGTGTATCGCCCAGCGATCTGGCGCAGCTGAGTATTGTGCTGCTGAAGCATCATGATAATTGAGGGTAGGGGCGGGGCTCTGCTCCGCCCGGAAGCTTGATGGAAGATGCTCACTTTCCGGAAAAATAAGATACACGACAAACGGCCACGGGCGGAGCAGAGCCCCGCCCCTACAGTGCAATAGTAAGGAAAAATTATGATTGATAAAAACAGGTTAGCAACCAAATGTTCCACATGGAACATTGAATTGACCGGTGCGCAGCTTGATTTGCTGGACAAATACGCCGAGCTGCTTGTCAGCTATAACGAAAAGGTCAACCTGACTGCCATCACCAGCCCCGAGGGCATTGAGGACCGCCACTTTGCGGACAGTCTGCTGTTTGCAGCCCAGCCTGAGGTGCAGGGCAAGCTGGTGGATGTCGGCACCGGCGCGGGCTTTCCCGGCATCGTGGCCAAAATCTACAAGCCCGATTTGCAGCTGACCCTGATGGAGCCGACCGGCAAGCGGGTGGATTTTTTGAAATATGCCTGCGCCGAGCTGGGGCTGACCGGCGTGGAATTTGCCAAGGAGCGCGCCGAGGAGGCCGCCCGCAAAATCTGGCGCGAGCAGTTTGATGTTGCATCCGCCCGCGCGGTGGCGGCGCTGCCGGTGCTGAGCGAGTATTGCCTGCCGCTTGTAAAGGTCGGCGGCAGCTTCATCGCCATGAAGGGCCCCGAGGCAGACACCGAGGCAAAGGCCGCTGCCAATGCGCTGAAAAAGCTGGGCGGTCAGTACGAGGAAACGCGCCAGTTCACCCTGCCGGACGGCAGCGCGCGCGGGCTGGTATTCTGCAAAAAAATATCGCAGACTCCGACCGTTTACCCCCGAAACGGTGGAAAAATCGACAAAAAAACCGTTGTAACAGCGCGAAAAACAGAATAACCGGGCGAACGATTTTTCTTTCCCGGGCGTATAAAATATGCTATGCTTTTTGTAGAAAAAAGCATAGCATATTTTTGCAGGCTGCCTTTGCGGCAGGCACGCATTAAACCCAAGGGGAGAAACGAAATTGCCGAAGAATGATATACAGAAGCAGGGACGCATCCTGATGCTGCCTGTGGATTGCATTGAGCCGTCACCCTATCAGGCGCGCACCGCCTTTGATGAGCCGGAGATCGCTGCGCTGGCGGTCAGCATCTTGCAGAACGGGCTGCTGCAGCCCATCAGCGTGCGGCGGGTCGGCATCCGCAAATATCAGCTTGTGGCAGGGGAGCGCCGGCTGCGTGCCTGCCGGCTGGCCAAGCTGGAAAAGGTCCCCGCTATCCTTGCCGACTATGACGACAGCGAATCCGCCGCGCTGGGACTTCTCGAAAATCTGCAGCGCAGCCAGTTGGATCCGTTTGACACGGCGCGCGGCATCAAGGAGGTCATCCGACTGTGGGGCTGCACCCAGGCCGAGGCTGCCCGCCGTCTGGGACTGAGCCAGCCCGCGCTGGCCAACAAGCTGCGCCTTTTGACCCTGACAGCCGAGCAGCAGCAGCTTTGCACGGCCAACCACCTGAGCGAGCGCCATGCCCGCGCCGCGCTGCGCCTGCCGGAGAGCCGCCGCACCCCGGCGCTGGAAAAGATGGCCCGCGACAAGATGAGCGTGCGGCAGGCCGACAGGCTGGTGGACCAGATGCTGGCGGCCCCGGGCAGCCCCAGCCCCTGCCGCCGCACGATCCCGATGGTGCGGGATGTACGGTTTTTGTGAACACGCTGCAGCACGCGGTTGATCTGATGACCCAAAAGGGGATAGCGGCCACCACGCACTGTGACAAGCATGACGGCTGCCTTGAGTACATCGTGCGCATCCCCGTGAGCAGTGACGGGACCGTAGGCAAGCAGGAGGACGCCCCCAAGAAGGAGGACAGCGAATTTGCGGTGAAGCTGTGAGGAAGAAAAGCCTTCCCCCTTAGGGGGGGAAGTGGCCAAAGGCCGGATGAGGGGCGCGTAAGGGTGTCGCCCGGTAAAGAGGGCAGTAGAGCCAAGGCCGCCCTCATCAGTCTGCTTCGCAGACAGCTTCTCCCAATGGAGAAGCCTTTACCCCGGTAAATGTTCCACGTGGTAACATTTTACCGGGGCTTTTTTTCTGTTTAACCCCTTTTTTAACCCCGATCTTTGTGCTATAATAATACCAAGCGGCCCTGTGCCGCCCAAAAAAAACGCAAAAATAGGGGAGGTACGGCGTGGCAAAAGTCATCGCAATAGCAAACCAGAAGGGCGGCGTTGGCAAGACCACGACCGCCGTCAACCTGAGCGCCTGTGTGGCGGCGCTGGGCAAAAAGGTCCTGATCGTGGATCTGGACCCGCAGGGAAACACGACATCCGCCTACGGCATCGCAAAAAATAAGGTCGAAGCCGACACCTACACCTGCCTGATCGACGATGATGATGTCCGCGAGGCCATCATCAAGAGCGAGTACAACGCAGATGTGCTGCCCTCCAACACGCAGCTGGCGGGCGCACCCATCGAGCTGGTCTCGGTGCCCCGGCGTGAGATGCGCCTGCGCACGGTGCTGGCACCGGTCGTGCCGCTGTATGACTACATCTTCATCGACTGCGCACCGTCGCTCGACCTGCTGACCGTCAATGCGCTCTGTGCAGCGGACACCGTTGTGATCCCGATGCAGTGCGAATTTTTCGCGCTGGAGGGCCTGAGCGAGCTGATGGGCACCCTTAAAACCGTGCGCCAGAAGTACAACCGCCACCTCGACATCGAGGGCGTGCTGTTCACCATGTATTCCGGGCGGCTGAACCTGACGATGCAGGTCGTGGCGCAGGTGAAAAAGTACTTTGGCGACAAGGTGTACCGGGCTGTCATTCCCCGCACCGTGCGGCTGAGCGAGGCACCCAGCTTCGGCATGCCGATCAACTTCTATGAGCCGAACGGCAAGGGCTGCGAGGCTTATATGGAGCTGGCGCGGGAATTTTTAGCAAACAATGAGCGATAAGGAGGGACGCCGATGGCCAAGAAGAAGATGGGCGGATTGGGCAAGGGGCTCGACAGCCTGTTTGCCGATCTGTCCGACGATACCGGAAGCGAAGCGTCCGGTTCCACCCTGCTGCTGCGCGAGATCGAGCCTGACCCGGAGCAGCCCCGCAAACGGTTTGACGACGATGCCCTGAATCAGCTTGCCGACAGCATTGTGGAAAACGGCCTGCTGCAGCCCATCGCCGTCCGCCCCAAAAAGGTCGGCCCCGGGTACATCATCATTGCGGGCGAGCGCCGCTGGCGTGCCGCCCGTCTGGCCGGCCTTGTCGAGGTCCCGGTCATCATCAAGGATGTCACCGATGAACAGGCCGCCGCGCTGGCCCTGATCGAGAACCTGCAGCGCGAGGATCTGGACCCCATCGAGGTCGCCGAGGGCTGCCGTCAGCTTATCGACAAATACGGCCTGACGCAGGAGAGCGCCGCCAAAAAGCTGGGCAAAAGCCGCAGTGCCGTGGCGAACAGCCTGCGCCTGCTGGCCCTGCCCGAGGATGTGCGCCGTCTGGTCAGCGAGGGCAAGCTAAGCTTCGGCCACGCCAAGGTCCTGCTGGGGCTGCCCGGCGAGGAGCTGATGCGGCAGGCCGCCGCCGAGGTCATTGCGCAAAACCTGAATGTCCGCCAGACCGAGGCACTCTGCAAAAAGCTGGCCAAGCCCGCCAAGCCGCCCAAGGTCAAGGATAACTTCACCCGCCCCAAGCGCGCCATCGAGGTGGAAGCCGCGCTGAAGGAGGTCACCGGCAGCGAGGTCCATGTCGATTACAAGGATGGCAAGGGCTCGCTGAAGATCGACTTTTACAGCGATGATATGCTGCAAAAGTTTGTGAGCCTGCTGGGAATGTATGACCCGGAGGGGTGAAAACCCGGCAATTTGTAGGGGCGGGGCATGCCCCGCCCGCAGCCTACCCATAAAATGCTATTTATTTGTAAAGCCGAGGGCCGGACATGTCCGGCCCCTACAAAAGCAAATATTGAATAGAGGAGTACCATTATGTTAGACATTCGCTTTGTCCGTGAAAACCCGGACGCCGTCAAGGAAAACATCAAGAAGAAGTTTCAGGACGCCAAGCTGCCCCTCGTAGACGAGGTCATTAAGCTTGACGCCGAGTACCGCGCCGCCATCGGCGAGGCCAGCGACCTGCGCGCAAACCGCAATAAGCTGTCTAAGCAGATCGGCGCCCTGATGGGTCAGGCCAAGAAGGACCCCAGCAAGGCTGCTGAGGCCGAGGAAATCAAGAAGCAGGTCACCGCGCAGGCTGACCGCCTGAAGGAGCTGGAGGCCAAGGAGACCGAGCTGCAGGCCAAGATTCAGGAGATCATGTACACGATCCCCCAGATGATCGACCCCAGCGTGCCCATCGGCCCCGATGACAGCCACAATGTCGAGGTCCAGCGCTTCGGCGAGCCGGTCGTGCCTGACTATCCCATCCCGTACCATGTTGACATTATGGAGAGCTTCGACGGCATCGACCTTGACGCCGCCGGCCGCGTCTCCGGCAACGGCTTCTACTACCTACTCGGCGATATTGCCCGCCTGCATGAGGCTGTGCTGGCCTACGCCCGCGATTTCATGATCGACAAGGGTTTTACCTATGTCATCCCCCCGTTCATGATGCACGGCGATGTGGTCAAGGGCGTTATGTCCTTCCCGGAAATGGACGCTATGATGTATAAAATCGAGGGTGAGGATCTCTACCTGATCGGCACCAGCGAGCATACCATGATCGGCCGCTTTATCGACCAGACGCTGGACGGCGCCAAGCTGCCCCTGACCCTGACCAGCTACAGCCCCTGCTTCCGCAAGGAGAAGGGCGCCCACGGCATCGAGGAGCGCGGCATCTACCGCATCCACCAGTTCGAGAAGCAGGAGATGATCGTCGTCTGCAAGCCCGAGGACAGCATGGATTGGTATGATAAGCTGTGGAAAAACTCTGTCGAGCTGTTCCGCTCCATGGAGATCCCTGTCCGCCAGCTGGAGTGCTGCTCCGGCGATCTGGCCGATCTGAAGGTCAAGAGCTGCGACATTGAGGCTTGGAGCCCCCGCCAGCAGAAGTACTTTGAGGTCTGCTCCTGCTCCAACCTCGGCGATGCTCAGGCCCGCCGCCTGCGCATCCGCTTTAAGGATGAGAACGGCAAGACCCAGTTGGCCCACACCCTCAACAACACCTGCGTGGCCCCGCCGCGTATGCTGATCGCTTTCCTCGAGAACCACCTGCAGGCCGACGGCAGCGTCACCATCCCCGAGGTCCTGCGCCCCTACATGGGCGGCAAGGCCGTGCTGACCCCGAAGAAGTAATTTTGAAAGAGCCTTCCCCTTTGGGGGAAGTGGCCGAGGCCCCGCCGAGGCCGGATGAGGGGCAAAGTTCTGCAGTATCCCTTTGACGGGTTATAGAGACAGCGCCGCCCCTCATCAGTCCGCTTTGCGGACAGCTTCAGTCTCCGCGCTAAGAGCCGCCTTCGGCGGTTGCGCTCCGACACGCGCCTGCGGGCGCAGCCCCTCGTGGGAAGCCTTTGAAAATAGCATAATAGACAACCCGCCCCCGCAAAGTTTGGCAGTTCTGCCAACGCTCTGCGGGGGCGGGTTTGCATATACTGTTGGTATCAGCCTACCGTATCAAGGCCGTTGTCCGCCTCGGCTGTGTAGGTCGTGATCGTTACATGGTTGATCGTGATAGCGGCTTCCTCGGTGGGGCGGAAGGTGTCGTTTCCGTCATCATCCTTCACCGTGTCAACGCAGGCCATGGCGTCCACGACCTCCATGCCCGCATATACCTGACCGAACACCGTGTCGGTGTTGTCTAGGTACGGTAAGCCGCCTACGGCAGCGTAGGCCGCGACCTGCGCGTCGGTGTAGCCGTTGGCAGTCAGCTCGGCCTGCAGATCACTGCTGCTCACATTGTCCGGCAGGGCGGTCACGAAATAAAACTGGCTGTTGCCGCCGGTCGCATCGCCGCCCGCCGCAAACGCAGCGCAGAGCGCCCCGGCGTAGTGCTTCAGGCCCGCGTCAGCCTCCAGCGGGTAGGGGTTGTTACTCCAGATCGTGGAGCCGCCCGTGCCGGTGCCGGTCGCATCGCCGCCCTGCACGGCAAAGCCGTACTCGCTGCGCCAGATCGTTGTGTTATCGTAGTATCCGCTGCGGGCCAGCCCCACAAAGTTGTAAACGGCCATCGGTGCGGCATCAGGGTAAAGCACGGCGCGCACCTCGCCCAGAGAGGTATCAAAAATGGCGATGATATCGCCGCTGGCGGGCGCGGTGAATTGCCGCTCACTGCTGACGAAATCAGCCGGACGGGTGGGCGGGGTCTTCTTTTCGCCGCTGCTGCAGGCACACAGCAGGGCCAGCGCCAGCGCGGGCAGCAGACAGAGTTTTTTGTGCATGGCGGCAACCTCCGTAAAAATCCAATTAAAGCTATTATACCACAGAACTTCCCGCTTGAACACCCTTGACGTTTTAAGAAAAAAAGGGTACACTATAAGCATCAAATACGAACGACCACAGGAGGTCACTTATGTCTGACGAACTGAGCCCGGAAATGCTGGAAGAAGCTGCCCCTGATCTGCTGACGCTGGAGGATGAGGACGGCAAGGAGGTCACCTTTGAGGTGATCGACGCTACCGAGGTCAACGGCACCCGTTATCTGGCTGTTATCCCCTATCAGGAGGATCCCGAGAGCCTGCAGGAGGATGCTGAGCTGATCCTGATGCGCATCGGCACCGATGATGAGGGCGAGTATATGGACATCGTGGACGATGATGAGGAACTGATCACCGTCGGCAAGGTGTTCGAGGAGCGCCTGCGCGCCATGTACGACATCGACGATTCTGAATTGCAGTAAAAGGCCGAACGGCTTTTTCACCCTGCGCGGTTCGATTTGTTGCGGCCTTATAGAATCCTACTAATCAAATTTTGGGAACCCGGGTCGAGGACCGGATTGCAGACCTCCCGCTTCGGCGGAAGAAGGGAGCATGAACGCTCTTGTAGGGTACCCACCTGCCTGTACCGGTAGGTTTTGATTGGTTGCAGACGGCTGTGCGGGGTTTTTAGAGAACTATCCCGGGCAGGACTTCCTGTCCGGGTTTTTGAGTTATGTTTTTTTGAGGAAAGGGGTGCTTGGCTGTGGCGGAGCGGATCTGCGTTGGGGACAGACTCCCCTTCTTTTTGTATGACACGCCCTACAGTGCCCGCAATCGCTTCCGTGATCTTTTGCAGGCCAGCGCCCCGCTGGTGGTGGTCTTTATGGCAAACTTCGGCCATCCCATCACGCGCACCTTTGCAAGCCGCTATGCCGACACCTACGCCGCACTGCATGACGGCGGCTTTGCGCTGGTGGTTCGCTCGCGCGCGGACAAGCTGTCGCGCAGCATCGGGCCGGACACGCTGCCCTATCCCCTGCTCTGCGATGCAGCGGGCGTGCTGTATGAGCATCTCGCCATACCCACAAGCAAAAGCACGCTGATGAGCTATTCGCTGGAGGGGTGGCGCATCCTGCGGGAGGCCAAAAAGCAGGGATACCAGCCGGTAAAGGGCGCTGAGCAGCAGCTGCCGCTGACGCTGATTCTGGACCGGGACGGCACCGTACTGTTCTGTCATTACGGCGCGAGCCTGACCGATGTGCCCGAGGACTGCGCAGCCATCCAGAGCCTTCTTGAGGAGCTGGAGCTGACGCCCGATTACGAGGAGGCCGGTATGCCGTCCTATGCCGAGCCGGAGGCTGCTATGGCCGCAGAAAGCCGCCCCCGCGCCCATCATGGCCGCCGCGCGCCTGAGGATACCGGCGGGTTCCAGCCTGTGCGGCAGATTCGGGAATATACTGTGCCGGATCTTGAAAAGACCTCGATGTTCGGGCTGTTTGATGACCCTTATGATGAAAATTGAAACCCGCCTGCTGATAAAAAAATCGGCAGGCGGGTTTTGCTTCTTGCTTTAATGCAGGGGCGGATTCTATATCCGCCCACGTTACCGCATTACCGCATCCTTCGCCGCCCTCACGGCCTCGGCATCGGTCTGCTGGATGTGCCACTCGTCCAGTCCGGGCAGGCCCATGGGAACGCCCTCCCGCCGGAAGGCCATGCCGCTGTCGAGCAGCTTTTTACAGCTGGCGTGGAAGGCCCGCGCCCCGGGCAGCGCAGCGCGCAGCTCGTCAATGACGGCGGCGCTGACCCCTGCGCCGATGAGGATCTCGGGCCCGTTCAGCGTATCCCGCAGGCGCAGCAGCGCAGCCAGTTGGGCTGTGCCCTTGCGGCAGCTCTCAGCCCCGCCGCTTGTCAGCACGGTGTCGATGCCCAGCGCGGCGGCGGCGCGGTAGGCGCCGCACAGATCGCGGGAGACATCAATACAGCGGTGCAGGGTGACAGGGGCGCCGCCGCAGGCGTCCAGCAGAGCGCGCATGGCGGGCAGATCAAGATCCCCCGCCGGTGTCAGGGCACCAATGACAAAGCCGTCCGCCCCGGCGGCGCGCAGCGCCGTGATCTGGCGGCAGAGCAGGTCGATCTCCTCCTGCGTGTAGAGAAAATCCCCCGCACGCGGCCGCATCAGGCAGCGCACAGGCAGGCTGATTTCCGCCTTGATCTGGCGCAGCAGATCGGCATAGGGCGTCAGACCACCCACGGCCAGTGCGCTGCAAAGCTCCAGCCGGTCTGCCCCGCCCTGCCCGGCAGCGCGGGCGGAGGCAAGACTGTCCACACAGACTTCCAACAATTTCATGCAGGTCACATCCTTGGTTCGTTTTCCTCATTGTAGCATAGAGCCTTCTTTGCAGCAAGCCCCGCACGGCCAAAAAGCGTGCGGGGCTTGCTGCAGTTATATGTATCACAACGAATAGGAGTAGGCGTGTTGTCAGGCGGCGTGCCCGCCGCGCACGACCTGCAGCTGAACGGCAGGCCGCTTGTGCGTTGCAGGCAGAACAGCCTCGGCAGTGCGGGACGGGGCACCCAGCAGAATACCGCATACGGCGTTCAGCAGCACAACGGACGCAAAAAGGCCCAGCAGCGCAGCCCAAAGCGGCATGGAGCCGGCAGCGGCCGCGCTTACCATCGCACCGGCCAGCAGGATGGCTGTGGTTGCAATCAGTCTGCAAAGCTTGTGTTTGATGAGTTCCCAGTTCATACCGATACCTCCTGATGGGGCTGCCCCGCAAAGGCTGCCCCGCCGCAAATAACAACGGATGAATGTGATCCGCTTGATGAGACTACTATAATACATCTATCGGTTGTTGTCAAGATGGAATTACAACTTATTTTTTGAAAAAAAGTTGCGAAAAACCTCTTTACAAAAACAATGGGTAGTTGTATAATGGGATCAATGAAATGGGATTTCCACAAGATACAGCTTTATCCTATTGAAAAAGGAGTTTTCCCGATGTTTGCAGAGCGCTTGAAAGAGGCCCGCAAGGCCAAACGATACAGCCAGGCAGAGGTCTCCCGAATGCTGGGAGTGACGCAGCAGGCTGTCGGTAAGTGGGAGACAGGGCGTTCCACCCCGGATCCGCAGACCGTGGCACGCCTGGCTGAAATCCTCGACACCCCTGCCGATGTCCTGCTGGGGCTGCGCAAGGAGCCGGACGCGTCCTCTGCTGTGGGCCGCAATGCGTTCAGCCGTTATACCGAGTCTCAGGTCCCGGTTGTGGGCACGGTGCGCGCCGGGTACGGTGCGCTGGCCTTTGAGGAGGACTACGGTAAGGAATACGCCTGCGTCAAGGATCCGGAGAACTATTTCTTTCTGGTTGTCAAGGGCGACAGTATGGAGCCGCGCATTTCCGATGGCGATCTTGCGCTTGTCCACCGCCAGAATACGCTCGACAACGGCGACCTTGGCGTGCTGGTCTACGGCTCAGACGGCGAAGGTACGCTGAAAAAGTCATCCAGCGCGGCAACTCGGTCGTGCTGCACCCTTTAACCGGCCTATGAGGAAATGGTCATCAAGGGGGAGAGCTGGATCACCTTTACATCGCAGGCAAGGTCGTGGAGACCAAGGCCAAGTGGTGATTTC
>ENA-OUNH01000193-OUNH01000193.1-human-gut-metagenome-genome-assembly--contig:-NODE-193-length-22750-cov-3.757503_pt1 | contig 22750 bp, 24 predicted proteins | sample MGYA00242806_ERZ504814 | MGnify/ENA primary metagenome ERZ504814 (study PRJEB26092, sample SAMD00036389) | human gut metagenome | host: Homo sapiens | study: EMG produced TPA metagenomics assembly of...
AAGTACATTGCAACCTGTGCATGTAGCTTTCTCTTTGTTCGCAGCCTTTACAGCTGTCTTGAAGGTTTCTCATGTCATTGAGGCAGTCGAAAATACGAATGATATCGATTCCGTTTGCCACAGATTTCTGTACGAAATACTCTACAACATCATCAGCGTATGGACGGTATCCAAGGATATTCTGTCCACGGAACAGCATCTGAAGTTTTGTATTCTTGAATCCATCACGGAACTTTCTAAGTCTCTCCCATGGATCTTCTTTCAGGAAACGGAGGGAAGCATCGAATGTTGCTCCACCCCAGCACTCTACAGCATGATATCCAACCTTGTCCATCTTCTCAACGATTGGCATCATCTGCTCTGTTGTCATTCTGGTAGCAATCAGAGACTGATGTGCATCACGCAGAATAGTTTCTACTATTTTAACTGGTTTTTTTTCAATTTCTGCCATTTATTTATCCTCCTAATTTACTTAACGCCGAAAATAGCCATAAATGTTCCGGCTGCTACTGCAGTACCGATAACTCCGGCAACGTTCGGTCCCATTGCATGCATAAGAAGGAAGTTTGTAGGATCTGCCTCAGCACCAACCTTCTGAGATACACGGGCTGCCATAGGAACCGCAGATACACCAGCGGAACCAATCAGCGGGTTAACCTTACCATGTGTAAGGACGCACATTAACTTACCGAAGAGAACTCCGGCAGCTGTACCGAATGCAAATGCTATAAGACCAAGGATAACGATCTTGATTGTATTCCAGTTCAGGAATGCTTCAGCACTTGTTGTAGCACCTACAGATGTACCAAGAAGAATAACTACGATGTACATCAGGGCATTGGAAGCTGTCTCTGTCAGCTGTCTTACAACTCCACACTCTTTGAACAGGTTACCAAGCATCAACATACCAACAAGTGGAGCTGTTGTAGGAAGAATCACACATACAACGATTGTAACGATAACCGGGAAGAGGATTCTCTCAAGCTTAGAAACCGGGCGAAGCTGATCCATCTTGATCTTTCTTTCCTTCTCTGTTGTGAGAAGTTTCATGATCGGTGGCTGGATGATCGGCACAAGTGACATATAGGAGTATGCTGCTACGGCGATCGGTCCCATGATAGCTGTCTGCTGCAGTTTACCTGCAAGGAAGATAGATGTCGGGCCGTCAGCTCCACCGATAATGGAGATAGCAGCTGCTGCTTTGTCTGAAAATCCAAGAGCCATAGCTCCAAGATAAGCTGACGAAAAATACCGAACTGAGCTGCTGCACCAAGCAGGAAACTCTTCGGGTTGCGATCAGCGGACCAAAGTCTGTCATCGCTCCAACTCCAAGGAAGATCAGAGAAGGAAGGATGGACCACTCGTCAAGCTGATAAAAGTAATACAGAAGTCCACCAGTTCCGTTCGCTGCATCCTCAGCATGAAGCATAATATCCGGATAGATATTTACAAGCAACATACCAAAGGCAATTGGAACAAGAAGCAGTGGCTCAAATTCGTGGCGAATTGCCAGATAGAGAAACACGCAGGCAACAGCAATCATAATCAGGTTACCAAATGTAAGATTCATGAACGCTGTCTGTTCTACGAGGTTTCCCAATGTATTTGAAATATATTCCATTTGTAAAAACCTCCTGGTTCAGTTACTAGTTTAATGTAGCAAGTACAGCTCCTGATTCAACAGCATCACCTACTGCCACATCAATGCTGGCAATAGTTCCTGCCTCTGGGGCAACAACTGGGATCTCCATCTTCATTGCTTCAATGATAATAACTGTATCTCCAGCCTCTACCTTCTGTCCAACAGATGTAGGAACCTGGAATACTTTACCTGCTGCTCCAGCTTTTACCTGGATGCTTCCAGCGCCTGCTGCCGCTTTCGGTGCTGCTGCCGGAGCTGCCGGTGCTGCTGCTCTAGGTGCTGCAACCGGTGCGCCTGCACCATTCTCTTCTACTGTTACATCATATACATTTCCGTTTACTGTGATTGTATAGTTTTTCATCTAATTATCCTCCTGATTAATTCCATCTGTTTGATTTTCTTCTCTTAATAGAACGAACAACAAATCCATCTGTAGAAGTTCCCTCTGCTGCTGCAATTGCTGCTGCGATTACTGCTACAAGTTCTGCATCATCTTCTGCTGCAGCTACCGGTGCTGGAGCTGCCTGTACAGGTGCTTCCTTCTTCTCTTCCACTTTCTTATCTTTATTTGCCAACTTCTCCTGAAGTTTCGGAATGTATCCAAGCAGATAAATAATGAATGAAATGAAAATCAATACAACGAATACAGTTCCCATACCAAGTACCGTATTCAGACCGGCTTTCTCAAGGATTTCTCCTGTTGAATAATGAGCAGAAACATCCATACTCTCCATGTTGCCCTTTTCGTCAAAACTGAAGACGATGTCTGCATCTCTGTTTTCATATTTTGCTTCAGATGTGAGTGAAACTCCATCGTTCTTTACTTCCATTGTCCAATCGCCATGCTCAACATAAGCACCACACTCTTCTTCTGCTGCTTCCCAGGAGCTGATCATTGTAAGGAAGTCCTCTCCATCAACCGGAAGTCCTGCATTCATAAGCTGTGTGTCAAGCTGAAGATCACGCATATCAGAAAAGCTGTCAAGTTGCTCAGTTGTCATTGCTTCAAAGTTCTGAACAACAAACTCAGCATACTGTTCAAATCTTGTCTGATCATATTCTGTTGTCTCAGACTTACCACATCCTGTGAAGCTAAGAACGAGAATGAGGATAAGTCCTAATAAACTGATTTTTTTCTTCACTTCGCCTCACCTCACTAAACCGTTCCGTGTTTCTTAGCCGGACGGTCCTCTCTCTTTGTGAACAGCATCTCAAATGCTCCGATCACATATTTTCTTGTATCTGCCGGCTCGATGATCGCATCAACATATCCTCTTGCTGCTGCTGAATTCGGGCTTGACTGAAGTTCTTTGTATTCAGCTGCTTTCTCATTAAGAGTCTCAGCATCTGCGTCTGCATACATGATCTGTGCTGCAAGTTTCGCATCCATCATTCCGATCTCTGCTGTTGGCCATGCATAAACAAGATCTGCACCAATTGACTTACTGTTCATAGAAACGTAAGCACTTCCGAATGCCTTACCAACGATTACATTTACCTTCGGTACTGTAGCGTTAGCAAATGCATATGTCAGTTTTGCAACTGCGCTTGCCATGTTCTTCTCTGACTCTACTGTAGCAGCAAATCCTGTTACATTTGTCAGTGTAAGAACCTGGATTGAGAATGCATCACAGAAGTTTACAAAATCTGTTGCCTTCTTGCATCCGTCTACTGTAAGAACGCTGTCGAACTCAGCCTCTACTTCAGCTTCTGCATTGTATACTTTAGAGCGGTTTGCAACAACACCAACTGTCATTCCGTTCAGGCGGATAAATCCTGTAACCATCTCTTTTGCGTAGTCTTTCTTTGTCTCAACAAGAATCTGATTGTCAGCAATCTGTGCCAGTGCGATTGCTGTATCTTCTGATGCGTTAGCAATGTCTGCGCAGATACGGTTCAGGTCATCTGTGCATTCCTCATAAGACATATCATCTTCGTTGTTTGCCGGAAGCATACATACAAGATCACGGATCTGTCCGAGGATCTCTGCCTCTGCACCGATTCCGTCTACAAGACCTGCTGTCTTGCTCTGGTACTCAGCGCTTGCTGTGTTACACTTGGAAATCTCATTTCCTTCCAGTGCATTTGGAGAATTAACGAAAAGTTTTTCCGTCTTTTTGCTTCCATAAATGTGAAATCTGTAAGCCCCGGAACAACTGCAAGACCGCCGCCGCACATTCCAAAGATTGCTGTAACCTGCGGAATCACACCTGATGCAAGTGCCTGTTTGTGATAAAGGCTTCCAAATGCCTCAAGTGCATCTGTAGCTTCCTGAAGTCTGAGACCTGCACAGTCGATCAGTCCGATCACCGGTGCTCCCATCTTCATAGCCATATCATAGATTCTTGCGATCTTCTTCGCATGCATCTCTCCGAGTGCTCCACCCAGAACATCAGCATCCTGGCTGTATACATAAACCAGATTACCGTCAATCACTCCATATCCAGTGATAACACCGTCAGAAGGAGCTGCCTTCTCCTGCAAGTTGAAAGTTGTGCTTCTAGCTGTAACAGCTCCGCCAATTTCAACAAAGCTTCCCTCATCAAGCAGTGTGGCAATTCGTCTGCTTGCTGAGTTTTCTGTTGCATTGTAGCTCATATTTTAGCCCTCCATACTTATAAAATAATTTTAAAATAAACCAAAATTTCTGCCTATTGTATTATATACTAGGACGATTGAAATTTCAATTCATATTTTCCGCAAATTGACATTTTTTTCACAGGACATTGTTTTTGTCGAGCTTGGATTCTTCTGTTCCGAATAAAGTTTCCACTTTTGCACTAACATCCGCAGAAGCGCGTTCTATGGTTGCTTCATCCACACGGCCCGCTCCACCTCATCCCTTCGAATGTCTGTAACGCTTGGAACAGAGCACTCACCGTGTGTGGTTTGTGTCTGTCCCAAGCTAACAGACAGAACGAAGTGTATTCGGAACCGCTCTTATGCCTTAATCGTGGATGAAGCAACCATAAAACGTGCCTCCGCTACGCTATCTAAAGGAGAAGTTTTTATCCAAAACAAAACGAATCCAGAAGACAAATACAGAATTAACAGCCGGGAGACGCTGAATCTTTGTCGATGAAGATTTCTTGATCCTTTGACTTTAGTTTCTGTATTTTCGAGTGAATTTTGTATTTGTAGGAGAAAGTTTAATTTTGAACTACGCAAGCAAGAACGGGTCTACTGTTGCCAGGGGCACATGTAAGGCAGGAGCGTTCCGAATACACTTTGTTCAGTATGTTAATAAGAGCCAGAACAGGCACCACACACGGTAACTGTTCTGGCTCTTATGTTACATACTTTCATAGGGATGAGGTAGAGCGGGCCGGTGCCCATGGTAATAGTAGACCCATTCTTGCGACCATTCTGTCAAAACTTAGCCCATTGTATAAATTCCCTCGATAAATTACAGTCTCTTCGCTATTGCTTTAATAAACTCCTCACTATTGAGTACTGTCGGATTCTCGATTGTTGTGATCAAAGCGAGGTCTTTTGTCATCTCTCCTGCTTCGATTGTGTCGATTGTTGCTTTCTCAAGTTTATCTGCGAAGTCCATCAGATCTTTGTTTCCATCCAGCTCGCCGCGTTTTCTGAGAGCTCCTGTCCATGCGAAGATTGTTGCAACTGAGTTTGTAGATGTCTCTTCACCTTTCAGGTGCTTATAATAGTGACGCTGTACAGTTCCATGAGCAGCTTCATATTCATAATATCCGTCCGGAGAAACAAGTACGGATGTCATCATAGCAAGTGAACCGAATGCGGAAGATACCATGTCGCTCATTACGTCTCCATCGTAGTTCTTACATGCCCAGATAAATCCACCTTCTGATTTCATAACACGGGCAACAGCATCATCGATCAGTGTGTAGAAATACTCAATTCCTGCCTCTTTGAACTGATCAGCATATTCTGCATCAAAGATTTCCTGGAAGATATCTTTGAATGTATGATCATATTTCTTAGAAATTGTATCCTTTGTTGCAAACCACAGATCCTGTTTTGTATCCAAAGCGTAGGAGAAGCAGCTTCTTGCAAAGCTTTCGATGGATTTATTGATATTATGCATTCCCTGTACGATTCCAGGTCCATCAAACTCATGAACCAGTTCTTTTGTCTGGCTTCCATCTTCTGCTGTGTATACAAGTTCAACCTTTCCCGCTCCCGGAATCTTCATCTCGGATCCTTTATATACATCTCCATAAGCATGTCTTGCAATTGTAATTGGTTTCTTCCAGTTCTTTACACATGGCTCAATTCCTTTTACAACGATTGGAGCGCGGAACACTGTTCCATCAAGGATCGCACGGATTGTTCCGTTCGGGCTCTTCCACATTTCTTTCAGATCATACTCATCCATACGTGCTGCATTCGGAGTGATTGTTGCACATTTTACGGCAACTTTGTATTTCTTTGTTGCGAGTGCAGAATCAACTGTTACCTGGTCATCTGTCTCGTTTCTGTGTTCCAGGCCGAGATCATAATATTCTGTCTTGAGATCAATATATGGCTCAAGAAGATTATCTTTGATCATCTTCCAGAGAATTCTTGTCATCTCATCTCCGTCCATCTCTACCAGTGGTGTTGTCATTTTAATTTTTTCCATTTTCTGTCTCCTCCTGATTTTTGTTTTTCTTCTTATTTTTTTAAGGTTCTGCATGACATGAACAATATGTTCCTTTGCAAGCTGTTCTGCAAGTTCCGGGTTTCTGTCCCTGATTGCCTGAAGAATCGCTTTATGCTCCTCAATTGACTTCTCGGCTCTTGCCTTCACATTGATCGAGGACTTTCTTGCCATTTGAACATATCGGTGAAAATCTGTAAGAACATGACACAGCATCCTGCTTCCGGAAGCCTCATATAATATCGTATGAAACCTTCCGTCTAATCCTGTCACTTGTTCTTTATTGTATCCATTTTCTTTCTTCATCTGAAATTCTGAAAGTAAAATAGTCTCTTCTAATTCTTCTAACTGGTCTTCTGTAATATGTTCCGCCGCCCATCTGGCGCACATTCCTTCCAGATACTTACGCATCTGATAGATATCCCAGATATCCTTCTGGCTGATTCCGGTAACATAAGCACCCTTATTCGGTACAATCGTCACAAGACCTTCTAATTCAAGCTGTCTTAACGCTTCCCTTACTGGAGTTCTGCTAACCCCGAGTTCTTTCCCGATGGTAGCCTCTCTGAGTTCATCCTGTTGTTTGTATCTGCCTTTGAGGATATCTTCACGGAGTCTCTTAAAAACACGTCCTCCCAGAGAACGGTCCTGATATTCTTCCATGATTTCCTCCTATTCTCTTTTTGTATGATTGTATACGATTATACAAATATTGTCAAGATGATTTCATGCCGAATCATTGCGTTAAAAATGTATCCATTTTTTCGTAATACTTCTCTATACTATCTGTTCATTTTTATATGCTTTGTGCCATATCTTATTTATCAACTTATTGTATACAAAAGGTGGTCTCTCACATAGAAAACCACCCTGTTCTTTTCGTTATAAATCAGCTTTCAAAATCAGCTTAGCCAAATTAAACTTCATTTACTTTTTATTTGATCACACGCACACCAAGTACATCCGCGATTGATTCCAGTTTACTTACAACTTCATCAGAAACGCTTCCGTCCACATCAATTACTGTATATGCATATTCCTTCTTGCTCTTATTTGTCATAAGTGCGATATTCTGATTCTCCTGTGCAAGAAGTGTTGTAAACTGACCGATCATATTCGGCACATTGCGGTGAAGAATTGTAATTCTGTCTCCGTCAGCTTTTACTCCCACGTTACAATCCGGATAATTAACGGAATGTGTAATATTTCCGTTCTCAAGGAAATCACGAATCTCAGCAACAGCCATCTGTGCACAGTTGTCTTCTGACTCTTCTGTAGATGCTCCAAGATGCGGAATTACAATTGCGCCTTTTACACCTACAATTTCCTTTGTTGGGAAATCTGTTACATAACGGTGTACTTTACCTGCTACAAGTGCATCAACGATATCTTCCTGATTTACAAGAACATCTCTGGCGAAATTCAAAATTACAACGCCCTCTTTCATCAGACTGATTGCATTCTTGTCAATCATTCCCTTTGTACTGTCAAGTGCAGGTACATGGATTGTGATATAATCGCACTCTTTATAGATTTCATCTACTGTTGTTGCGTGATGGATACTTCTGGAAAGTCTCCATGCAGAATCTACGGAAACATATGGATCATATCCATAAACTTCCATTCCAAGATGTGTTGCTACATTCGCAACAAGAACTCCGATTGCTCCAAGTCCGATCACACCAAGTTTCTTGCCGGAAAGTTCTGTTCCTGCAAATGCTTTTTTCTTCTTCTCAGCAATCTTTGCGATATCTCCATCTTCCTCGAATTCCTGTACCCACTGAATTCCACCAACGACATCTCTGGCTGCGAGAAGCATTCCTGCAATCACAAGTTCTTTTACACCATTCGCATTTGCTCCAGGTGTATTGAATACAACAATTCCTTCCTCTGCACATTTATCAAGCGGAATATTATTCACTCCGGCTCCCGCACGAGCGATTGCTTTCAGGTTCTTTCCGAATTCCATCTCATGCATTTTTGCACTGCGGACAAGAATCACGTCAGCTTCATCCGCATTTTCTGTCTTTACATAATTTTCATCCAACTTATTCATGCCAACGGCAGAAATTGGATTCAGGCAATGATATTTAAACATCTTACAGATTCTCCTCTTCAAATTTCTTCATAAAGTCTACAAGTGCAACAACACCCTCATATGGCATTGCGTTGTAAATGCTGGCACGCATTCCGCCTACAGTTCTATGTCCTTTCAGATTCTCAAATCCAGCTTCTTTTGCTTCCTTAACGAATTTTGCATCCAGATCTGCATCACCTGTCACGAATGGTACATTCATAAGAGAACGATCTTCCGGGACAACAGTTCCTTTGAACAGTTTGCTCTGATCAAGGAAATCATAAAGAACTTTTGCTTTCTTTTCGTTGCGTTCTTTCATTACTTCAAGTCCGCCCATCTTCTTAAGCCATTTGAAAACTTTACCACAGATATAGATTCCGTATGCCGGTGGTGTATTATAAAGAGATTTTGCATCTGCATGTGTCTTATATGTAAGCATTGTAGGTGTTCCCGGGAGAACATCCTCTGTGATCAGATCTTCACGGATGATTGCGATCACTACACCAGCAGGTCCGATATTTTTCTGAACTCCACCATAAATCATTGCATATTTTGTTACATCTACAGGTTCGGAAAGAAAACAGGAGGAGACATCTGCCACAAGATCTTTTCCTTTTGTGTTTGGCAGTGTTTTAAATTTTGTTCCGTAAATAGTATTGTTTTCACAGATATATACGTAGTCTGCATCTTCTGAAATCGGAAGATCGGAGCAGTCTGGAATGTATGAAAATGTCTTATCCGCTGAGGATGCAACAACATTTACCTTTCCATATTTTCTGCTTCCTTAGCTGCTTTCTTAGCCCACTGTCCTGTGACAATGTAATCAGCAACCTTATTCTTCATCAGATTCATAGGGATCATAGCAAACTGCTGTGACGCTCCACCCTGAAGAAACAGTACTTTATAGTTATCCGGAATATTCATCAGATCTCTGAGATCCTGCTCAGCTTCTGTGATAATTTCCTCGAAAGCTTTGGAACGATGACTCATCTCCATAACAGACATTCCTGTTCCCTTGTAGTCCAACATCTCTGCTGCCGCTTCCTTCAGTACTTCTTCTGGCAGAACCGCCGGTCCCGCTGAAAAATTATACACTCTACTCATTTTTAATTACCTCCTGTTATTGTGTATCTATAGAAACTCCGTTTTCACAGATTTTCTCACATAAAAATAAAATATTCCTTTATTTATCAGCCATACAACTATGTGGCTGAAACTTATTATTTTTAGTTTTCTTTTGCTTTCAGATCCTGCTCATCAAATGCTTCGCTGATCGGTGCTCCCGGCGCAACCATAGGCCATACCTTATCATCACAGTCGATCATACAATCGATCAGAACCGGTTTTCCACATGTCAATGCTTTCGCAAAGCACTCTTTAAACTCCTCCTGTGTTGTAGCTCGAAGTCCTACTGCTCCCATCGCTTCTGCAAGCTTCACATAGTCAACTGCATCACGGAGAACCGTCGCAGAATATCTTTCATCATAGAAAAGATCCTGCCATTGACGAACCATACCGAGTACATGGTTATTAACTACAACCTGGATAATCGGAACATCATGTCTTACAGCTGTTGCAATCTCATTCATATTCATACGGAAACATCCGTCTCCGGCAATATTTACAACAATTTTATCCGGACATCCTGTCTTCGCACCGATTGCCGCTCCAAGACCATATCCCATTGTTCCAAGACCACCTGATGTTAAAAGTGTTCTTGGTTTCGTATATTTATAATACTGTGCTGCCCACATCTGATGCTGTCCGACTTCTGTTGTGATAATTGCTTCTCCATTTGTCTGACGATAAATTTCTTCTACTGCAAATGGACCTGTAAGTACATCCTTATGATATGTTAATGGATATTTCGCCTTGTAATCTTTAATCTTATTCATCCATTCCGGATGAGACTGCTGTGGAAGATGCTCATTTATTTTCTTCAGGACTGCTTTAATATCACCTACCACCCCAAGATCGATCATGACATTCTTATCCATCTCTGCCGGATCAATGTCAATCTGAAGAATCTTCGCATCTTTTGCAAATGTTGCAGTATTTCCGGTTACACGGTCACTGAATCTTGCTCCTGTTACGATCAGAAGATCACATTCACTTACTCCAAAGTTCGATGCCTTTGTTCCATGCATTCCGAGCATTCCGGTATATCTCTCATCAGTTCCCGGGAAAGCTCCTTTTCCCATCAGAGAATCTGTTACCGGTGCATCTACCTTCTGTGCAAATTCGTAAAGTTCTTTACTTGCCTCAGAAAGAGCAGCTCCACCACCTACGAAAATATATGGTCTCTGCGCTTCTTTGATCATCTCAACAGCCTTCTTGAGATCTGCTTCTTCTGAATGGATTACCTCTCGGTTATATACACCTGGATATTCCTTCTCATACTCTGTAACTTTCGCAGTAACATCCTTCGGAATATCGATCAGCACCGGCCCCGGTCTTCCAGTCTTAGCAATACGAAAAGCCTTTCTGATTGTTTCTGCAAGCTTTGTTACATCTTTAACGATATAACTGTATTTTGTGATTGGCATGGTTACTCCGGCAATATCAATCTCCTGAAAACTGTCTTTTCCAAGTAACGGGACACCGACATTACATGTAATTGCAACAATCGGTATAGAATCCATATATGCTGTTGCGATTCCTGTTACAAGATTTGTTGCTCCCGGTCCGCTTGTTGCAAGACAGACCCCCACTTTTCCCGTAGCTCTCGCATATCCATCAGCCGCATGGGCTGCCCCCTGCTCATGAGAAGTCAGGATATGACGGATCTCATCACGATGTTTATAAAGTTCATCATATACATTTAAAATTGCTCCACCCGGATAGCCAAATACAGTGTCAACGCCTTGTTCTTTCAGACATTCGATCACGATTTCTGCTCCATTTAACTGCATGACGTACTCTCCTCCTGGTTCTTTTTTTATTTGTCTTCGGTACTTCGAGAATTGCTCCACGGTTACCTGATGTTACCATAGATGCATATCTTGCGAGGTATCCTGTCTTAACCTTAGGTTCTCTTGGCTGCCATTTTGCTTTTCTTGCTGCCAGTTCTTCATCCGATACATCCAGCTCTAATTTCAGTTCCGGAATATTGATCTTGATAATATCTCCCTCTTCTACCAGTGCGATCGGTCCGCCGACTGCTGCCTCCGGTGATACGTGTCCGATAGAAGCACCTCTGGATGCTCCGCTGAATCTTCCATCTGTGATAAGAGCTACTGTAGACCCAAGTCCGTATCCTGCAATCGCAGATGTAGGATTGAGCATCTCTCTCATTCCAGGGCCGCCTTTTGGTCCCTCGTAACGGATTACAATAACATCTCCAGGATTGATCTTTCCTGTCTTGATTGCTTCTGTCGCTTCTTCATCACTCTCGAAGATTCTTGCCGGTCCTTCATGTACAAGCATCTCATCACATACTGCAGAACGTTTTACAACACTTCCGTCCGGTGCAAGATTTCCTTTCAATACAGCAAGTCCGCCTGTCTGAGTATATGGGTTGTCGATTGGACGGATAACTTCCGGATTCTTATTCTCGCATCCGGCAATATTCTCTCCTACTGTCTTTCCTGTTACAGTCATGCAGTCTGTGTGAAGAAGTCCCTTCTTATTCAGCTCATTCATCACTGCATAAACTCCGCCTGCTTCGTTCAGATCTTCAATATAAGTATGACCTGCCGGTGCAAGATGACAAAGGTTTGGAGTCTTCTCGCTGATTGCATTTGCAAAATCAATCTCGAAATCCATACCAATCTCATGTGCGATTGCCGGAAGGTGAAGCATGCTGTTTGTAGAGCATCCAAGTGCCATATCAACTGTAAGTGCATTGAGGATTGCATCTTCTGTCATAATATCTCTTGGGCGGATATTCTTTCTCACAAGCTCCATCACCTGCATACCTGCATGCTTTGCAAGCTGGATTCTTGCAGAATAAACAGCTGGGATTGTTCCATTTCCTTTCAGCCCCATACCAAGAGCCTCTGTCAGACAGTTCATACTGTTTGCCGTATACATACCGGAACAGGATCCGCAAGTCGGACATGCTTTATTCTCAAATTCGCAAATGTCTTCGTCATTCATCTTTCCGGCTGCATAAGAACCTACTGCCTCAAACATACTGGAAAGACTTGTTTTACTTCCCTTTTACATGTCCTGCAAGCATCGGTCCGCCGCTTACAAATACTGTCGGTACATTCACACGGGCAGCTGCCATCAGAAGTCCCGGTACATTCTTGTCACAGTTTGGAATCATTACAAGTCCGTCAAACTGATGTGCCATAGCAAGAGCTTCTGTAGAATCTGCGATCAGATCTCTTGTTACGAGAGAATATTTCATACCGATATGTCCCATAGCAATACCATCACAGACAGCAATTGCAGGAACCATGATTGGTGTTCCTCCGGCCATTGCCACGCCAAGTTTAACTGCTTCTGTGATCTTATCCAGATTCATGTGCCCCGGTACAATCTCATTATAAGAACTTACAACACCGATCAGTGGACGATCTAATTCCTCTTCTGTAAGTCCCAGTGCATTAAACAGAGAACGATGTGGTGCCTGCTGAATTCCTTTTTTAACTGTATCACTTCTCATTTTAAAATCCTCTCTTTCTGTAACAACTGCTAATTACTTAATATATTCGCAGATCTTATCTCCCATCTGGGCTGTTCCGATCTGTTCTTTTCCTTCAGACATAATGTCGATTGTACGGTATCCGTCTTTTAATACTGCTGCAACAGCATTTTCAATCGCATCTGCCTCTTTATCAAGATCAAATGAAAATCTCAGCATCATTGCTGCTGAAAGAATTGTTGCGATCGGGTTTGCGATTCCCTTTCCGGCGATATCCGGTGCTGAACCGCCACTTGGTTCATACAGACCGAATTTTGTATCGTTCAGACTTGCACTTGCAAGCATTCCGATAGAACCTGTCACCATACTTGCTTCATCGGATAAAATATCTCCAAACATGTTCTCTGTCAGGACAACGTCAAACTGTGCCGGATCCTTCACAAGCTGCATTGCACAGTTGTCAACAAGCATATGTTCTAATGTAACTTCCGGATAGTCCTTCGCTACTTCCTCAACAACTTTTCTCCAAAGTCTGGAAGAGTCAAGTACATTCGCTTTGTCAACACTTGTGACCTTCTTGTTTCTCTTCATTGCAATATCAAAGCCACGTTTTGCAATTCTGCGGATTTCATTTTCATTATAAGTAAGTTCGTCTTTTGCGGTAAGGACACCATCAATCTCTTCTGTGCTTCGTTTTCCGAAATAAAGACCACCTGTCAATTCACGCATGATCATTAGATCAAATCCTCTGTCCGCGATCTCTTTCTTCAATGGACACGCACCTTTCAGTTCATCGTAGAGAACTGCCGGCCTTAAGTTTGCAAAAAGATTAAGTCCCTTTCTAAGCTGTAACAAACCCGCTTCCGGACGTTTTGATGGTTCGAGCTGATACCATGGAGAAGTCTTCGCATCACCACCAATGGAGCCCATAAGAACTGCATCACTGTCCTTTGCCAGCTGAAGAGTCTCTTCTGTAAGCGGCACCCCGTTCACATCAATTGATGCTCCTCCCATCAGAAGCTGCGTGTAGGAAATAGAATGACCATAAACTTTCGCTGTCTGATCCAGTACCTTCATTGCCTCCTCTACGATCTCAGGACCGATTCCATCTCCTTTGATTACTCCAATTTTCATTTCCATATCTAACTCATCCTTCCAAAATGTAAAAATCTTTTTATCATACCGCATTTTTTCGCTGTTTCAAGTATTTCGAGTGAAAAATAGAGGGCGCTCTGTATTTTTATCGAAAATTGTACTTTTTCAGGCACATTTTCTATAAAGTAAAAGACCAGAAAGAGTCACACTCCTTCCGGTCTCACTTTCCTCTTATTCAGCACCTGGCTTCTCAATCTGAGCGATCGCAGCCTTCTGCATAGGAATACGGCAATTCTTATTATTACCGAACTCAACAATCACGTCATCATCAGTAATATCGATGATAACACCATAAAATCCACTTGTAGTAAGCGCTGTATCTCCAATCTCCATATCAGCGAGCATTGCCTGGATTCTCTTCTGCTCCTTTTTCTGAGGACGCATCAGAAGAAACCACATACCACCGAGGATAACAGCATAAACAACAATAATACCTACTGTTCCCATTGAAATTTCCTCCTGACTATTTCTTAAACCTATCTGTCCAGTACTTTTTAAGTACTAATAGACAATAAATCTACTATACACAAAAACAGCTTCTAATTCAAGTGTTTTTCTAATATTCCATGTATATTTAAGTTTATTTTTATACATTTTCTATAAAGTTAAATCAGAAACACTATTTCTGTTCCATACCTTCCAATTTTCTCTTCTTGTATGCCTGGAACTCCCCTGCATCAATCGCATCACGGATTTCTTCCATCATTGTGTTATAGAAATACAGATTATGAAGTACACACAGACGCATTCCGAGCATCTCTTTTGCTTTCAACAGATGTCTGATGTACGCTCTGCTGTAGCTTCTACATGCCGGACAGTTACATCCTTCCTCAATCGGACGGTCATCCAGTTCATACTTGGCATTAAACAGATTCATCTTTCCATGATTTGTATATACATGCCCATGACGTCCGTTTCTTGACGGATATACACAGTCAAAGAAATCCACTCCTCGATCTACTGCCTCCAGAATATTAGCCGGTGTACCAACACCCATCAGATAAGTCGGCTTGTTTTCCGGAAGATGCGGAACCACTGCATCAAGAATACGGTACATCTCTTCGTGGCTCTCTCCTACTGCAAGTCCACCCACTGCATAACCATCCAGATTCAGTTCTGCGATCTGCTGTGCATGTGCAATTCGGATATCCTCATAAATTCCACCCTGATTAATTCCAAACAGCATCTGATGTGGATTGATCGTATCCGGCAGAGAATTCAGTCTTGTCATCTCCTCCTTACAGCGCTTCAGCCAGCGCGTCGTACGCTCTACAGAATTCGTCATATACTTTCTGTCTGCCACACTGGACGGGCACTCATCAAATGCCATCGCAATCGTGGATGCAAGATTAGACTGAATCTGCATGCTCTGTTCCGGTCCCATAAATATCTTATGACCATCAATATGTGAATTAAAATGAACTCCTTCTTCCTTGATCTTTCTCAACTTTGCAAGGGAAAATACCTGAAATCCGCCGGAATCTGTCAGAATCGGTTTATCCCAGTTCATAAATTTATGAAGTCCTCCGAGTTTCTTCACAACTTCATCTCCCGGACGAACATGAAGATGATATGTATTAGACAACTCCACCTGCGTCTTAATCCCTCTCAGATCATCTGTAGATACTGCTCCTTTGATTGCTGCTGCTGTTCCAACATTCATAAAAACCGGAGTTTCAATTACTCCGTGAACTGTTGTAAAGCGTCCTCTTTTCGCACGCCCGTCCTTCTTTAAAAGTTCATACATAAGCTTTTTTCCTCTTCTTTTCTTTTTGGTTTTCAGACTATCAAAGCCTGCCAATAGTTATGGCAGGCTATATTTATCTTTGCATTTCCTTTAATTATGTATTATAACAGGTGTTCCCATACTAAGCATTCCATAAAGACTTGCCGCCTGGTCTAATGGCATATTGATACATCCATGAGAACCATTTGTCTGATAACGGCTTCCTCCAAAGCTTGGATTCCATGTCGCATCGTGGAATCCGACTCCTGTCCAGGTCACACGCATCCAGTATGCTACCGGCGTCTGATAAATTGGCTTTCCTGTTGAAGGATCTATTGTTCCTGTAAGAACTTTATCCTTCTTCATCTCAAGGATCGAATAAACTCCTGTCGGTGTCTCTCGCTCCGGTGTAGGAAGTCCTGTAACAACGTCTGTCTCTAATTGTACAGCTCCGTTAACCACATACCACATGTGCTGAGCCGGGATATCTACTTCCAGATAAGTGGTTCCCCAATCCTGTGCGTCATGTGTAGCTGCCGTCTGTGCATAAGCCGGTTCTTTCTCAGCAACCTCGCCTTTCTTAATGCTGTCAACAAGTGCAGTCAGTTCTGCTGCCTCGTCAACTGACCAGCCGTAAGTACCTCCCGAAACGTCTACTGTTTTTCCTCCCGGAGTTGTAATACTTCTTGTCGTTCCAACCGTATCATAAGTCTTCCCAAATTCACGAAGCCACTCTTTCACCTTTGACTCATCAAGCGTTGCATTCATATCCTCATCATATGTTACCCAGCCTGAGATCAGATCCTTGTTCACAACCACATCCTGGTTTGTCATCTTATAAGTGATGCTGGCTTTCAGATAATTGTTCATCGCATCACAGGCTTTCTGAACTTCCGGAGACTCTGAAGTGTACTTCGGCATAGCATAGCACTTCTCATCCATCATATTTAATTCACTCTTGAAGTTTGTGATCGCATCCTTCACTTTTGCCTTAAATGTATCCACATCTACTTTCGTACCATAAACTTCAGGTTCAACAACAAAACTGTTCCCATCATACTTTGGATAAGCAGACTGTGGATCTGTCTGCTCCTGATTCAGAGCCTGTACGGATTCAATCTTTGACTCCAATGCCGCTTCATCATATCCTACCTCGATTGTGACTTCAGCTGAACTTTTTGAGAAAAACGCCTGTGGCCACAAAAATGCATTCTGTTTCTTCAGTGCATCCTCTATATCTGAATTTTCCTTATATACAAGTGAAATATCCGATCCTTCGATTGCATCTGTCATATTATTCTGTTCTACAATCGTCAGTTTATAATCTGCCACCTGATTTTTAATATAATTCTCTACCGCCGCCGCATTCTTACCAGAAAAGTTCTTTCCGTTAATCTGCGTATTAATATAGAAATGACTCATAAAAAAGACTGATATTGCAAGATAAACAATAACAAGGCCAGCAATAATACCACCGATAATCATCCAGATCTTCTTGTCAATTGTCTTCTGCTTTTTCTTTCTTCTTACTTTGCGTCTTCTAACTACTTTCTTTTCAGACATTCTAATTCTCACCCTCGTCTTTTGGATTAATCCTTCTTTTTGATTCAGACTTCATTATATTACGCTTTTTCCAAAATGTACACCCCAAACTTTCATGAAAATACGCACAAATTAAACTGATTGTTGAATTGTTAATTCGAACGAAATCTTTTAGAAATACTTTTGTAATTTATTTTTGAAATTCTGTTGAATTCTACAACATTTTAACTTGCGTACACCTCTTTCTTCCTATATAATTGCACTGTACCCTCAGTTATGAAACACAACAATATGTTTCGTATCTGGGGGTATGATACGGAAAAGAATGATATGTGATATACAAAAGAGCATTTTATACGCACTTTTTATATACCTTATTGATACATACGAAAGGAGTTTTAGATATATTATGAGCGGTTCAACATTTGGTACTTTATTTCGAGTCACTACCTGGGGCGAGTCCCACGGTCCCGGAGTTGGTGTAGTTATAGATGGATGCCCTGCCGGCATCCCTTTATCTGAACAGGATATTCAACAATTTTTAGATCGCCGCAAACCGGGACAGAGTAAATATACAACGAAGCGGAATGAATCTGACTCTGTCGAAATTCTGTCCGGAGTCTTTGAAGGAACTACAACCGGAACTCCTATTTCTCTTCTCGTGCGGAATCAGGATCAGCGTTCCAGAGATTATGGGAATATTGCGACATCTTATCGTCCGGGACACGCAGATTACTGCTTTGATCAAAAATATGGTTTCCGTGATTACCGTGGCGGTGGACGTTCTTCCGGCCGTGAGACGATCGGCCGTGTTGCTGCCGGTGCAATTGCTTCAAAATTACTTGGCGAATTAGGGATTGTGCTGACAACTTATGCAAAATCCATCGGTCCTGTCACTGTAGATGAAGCTGATTATGATTTTACTGAGATTACAAATAACAGTTTTTATCTGCCGAATAAAGATGCTGCCGAAAAGGCTGCTGAATATGTTTCTACTCTTATGGAGCAGATGGATTCCTGCGGCGGTCTGATTGAATGCCGTGTTGACCATCTTCCAGCCGGTCTCGGTGAACCGGTCTTCGATAAACTGGACGCTTTACTTGCACAGGCAATCATGTCTATCGGAGCCGTAAAAGGTGTCGAAATCGGCGATGGCTTTCAGAGTGCCTCTTCTACCGGAAGCACAAACAATGATCCTTTCTGCATGCAACAAGGACAGATTATGAAAACTTCGAATCATTCCGGTGGAACTTTGGGTGGCATGAGTGATGGTTCTCAATTAATCTTAAGAGCTGCGATCAAACCAACACCTTCGATCTCTCAGATGCAGCACACTGTAACTAATTCAGGCGAAGAAATCGAACTGTCTATTCACGGACGTCATGATCCAATCATCGTACCGCGCGCAGTTGTTGTTGTGGAAGCAATGACCGCACTCACTCTCGCTGATCTGCTCTTGCGTAATGCAGTCAGCCGGATGAATCAGATAAAACAATTATATACGGAGGATAAAAATGTCTAATAAACTGATCGATATCATAGATATTACCAAATCCTATGACGAAAATGTAATCCTTGATAAATTAAATCTTTATATCCGTGAGAACGAATTTCTCACACTCCTTGGTCCTAGTGGATGTGGAAAAACAACATTGTTACGTATTCTCGGTGGCTTTGAGACACCGGACTCCGGTAATATTATTTTTGATGGAAGAAATATCAACAGTCTTCCGCCAAACCGCCGTCAGCTGAATACCGTATTCCAGAAATATGCCCTCTTCTCTCATATGTCCATTGCAGAAAATATTGCTTTCGGATTGAAGATCAAAGGTAAATCTAAAGGCTATATCCGCGATAAGATTCATTATGCCTTAAAGCTTGTCAATCTGGAAGGATACGGGGATCGTTCTCCTGACTCATTAAGTGGTGGTCAGCAGCAGCGAATCGCAATCGCACGTGCGATTGTAAATGAACCAAAGGTTCTTCTTCTTGATGAACCACTTGGTGCATTGGATTTAAAACTTCGCCAGGATATGCAATATGAACTGATCCGATTAAAAAATGAACTTGGAATTACATTTGTCTATGTAACGCACGATCAGGAAGAAGCTCTTACAATGTCTGATACGATTGTTGTTATGAATCAGGGATACATCCAGCAGATCGGCACCCCGGAAGATATTTATAACGAACCGCAAAATGCATTCGTAGCTGATTTTATCGGAGACAGCAATATTATTGCTGCAACCATGCTCGAAGACAAAGTTGTCCGTATGCTCGGTGCTGTCTGGAAATGTGTAGACGTAGGATTTGGTCATAACCGTCCGGTCGATGCTGTAATCCGTCCGGAAGATATTGATCTTGTCAAACCCGGTGGAGGTGTTATTGACGGAATTGTAACAAACTTGATCTTTAAGGGTGTTCACTACGAGATGGAAGTTCTTGCCAACAACTATGAACTTCTCGTACATAGCACAGATATGTTCCCTATAGGAACTGAAGTCGGAATCAAAGTGGATCCTTTTGACATCCAGATTATGAAAAAACCAGAATCTGAAGATGAGGAGGCACCTGCTGTTGAAGAATAGAAAATTACTTGCCGGGCCTTATCTTTTCTGGTCCGTGTCATTTATTATTATCCCATTGCTCATGATCTTTTATTATGGTCTGACAGATAAAAAAGGGACATTTACCTGGTCTAACATTGCAATGATGGCTTCGCCTGAAAACCTGAAAGCACTTGGACTTGCACTGTTGCTTTCCCTGGTCAGCACACTGATCTGCCTGGTTCTTGCATATCCTCTTGCAATGATTTTATCTGAAAAAACATGAACCAGACAAGTCTTATCGTACTGATTTTTATTCTTCCGATGTGGATGAACTTTCTTCTACGTACACTCGCCTGGCAGACATTGCTTGAAAAAAATGGTGTGATCAACAGCATTCTTGCATTCTTCCATCTGCCACAACAGTCTATCATCAATACGCCGGGGGCTATTGTATTAGGTATGGTATATAACTTCCTGCCTTTTATGGTGCTTCCTATTTATAATGTATTGGCAAAGATTGATAAAGATGTCATTTACGCAGCAAGAGATCTTGGAGCCAATGAATTTCAGACATTTACACAGATCATCTTTCCTTTGAGCATTCCTGGAATTATCAGTGGTATCACTATGGTCTTCGTACCTGCGCTGACGACCTTTGTTATTTCCGACCTTCTCGGTGGAAGCAAGATTCTTCTGATTGGAAACGTGATCGAGCAGGAATTCAAACAGGGAAGCAACTGGCATACCGGTTCCGGTTTATCCCTGGTGCTGATGATCTTCATCATCGCAAGTATGGCCGTGATCGCCAAATATGATAAAACGGGGAGGGGACAGCATTTTAATGAAAACTATAGCAAAAAAGATCTATCTGGCACTGATCTGCATTATTCTGTATGCACCGATCGTGACTTTGATGGTCCTCTCCTTTAATAATACTAAAACACGTTCCAAATGGGGCGGATTCACCGGAAAATGGTATGTGTCTCTTTTCCAAAACAAAGAGATTATGAATGCATTGTACACAACACTGATCATTGCATTGCTCTCTGCACTGATTGCAACATTGATCGGTACTTGTGCCGCACTTGGCATGCAGGCAATGAATTCAAGAATGCGTACTCTTTTTATGGGAGTTACAAACATCCCTATGCTGAATGCCGATATCGTAACAGGAGTATCCCTGATGCTTCTCTTCATTGCATTCCGCTTCACACTTGGATTCAAAACAATCCTTTTGGCACATATTACCTTCAACATACCTTATGTCATCTTAAGTGTAATGCCAAAATTAAAACAGACAAACCGTAGAACTTACGAAGCTGCACTGGACCTTGGTGCTTCTCCGGCCTATGCATTTTTCAAAGTAGTACTTCCAGATATTATGCCTGGAATTTTCTCCGGTTTCCTGCTTTCCTTTACAATGTCTCTGGATGACTTTGTGATCACGCATTTCACAAAAGGTCCTGGTATTGATACACTCTCAACCAAGATTTACAGTGAAGTCCGTAAAGGAATCAAGCCTGAAATGTATGCACTTTCAACCATTATGTTTGTTACAGTGCTGTTACTTTTGATTCTGATCAATATGTCACCTGTCGAAAAGAAAAAAGCAGTAAAAGTAAAGCATTTTGGAAAAGCACAAAAAATTCGGAAGATTTTTCTTCCAGCGTTTGGTACCTGTTGCTATGGCTGTGCTTATTATCATCGGTGGTTTTATTTACGGAAAGAACGATGTTATCTCCTCACAAGGCCAGGTAATTGTTTATAACTGGGGTGATTATATTGACCCTGATGTTATTGATATGTTTGAAGAAGAAACTGGTATTGATGTAGTATATGAAGAATTTGAGACAAACGAGATCATGTATCCAAAAATTCAGTCGGGAGCGATTGCATACGATGTTGTATGTCCATCTGATTATATGATTCAGAGAATGATTGAGAATAATCTTTTGGAAGAGATTAATTATGACAACATCCCAAACTTGAAATATATCGATCAGAAATATATGGATCTTGCCAAAGGATTTGATCCTGATAATAAATATTCTGTACCTTATCTTTGGGGAACTGTCGGAATCCTTTATAACAAGAAAATGGTAGATGAACCAATTGACAGCTGGGGTGTTCTGTGGGATGAAAAATATAAAGATAGCATCCTTATGCAGGACAGTGTAAGAGATGCCTTTGGTGTCGCTTTAAAATACCTGGGCTATTCATTAAATTCAACAGACTTAGATGAACTTCAGGCTGCCAAAAATCTGCTGATTGAACAGAAACCTCTTGTGCAGGCATATGTTATCGACCAGGTACGTGATAAAATGATTGGAAATGAAGCAGCTCTCGGAGTAATTTATTCCGGCGAAGCACTCTACTGCCAGCAGGAGAATCCAAATCTCGATTACGTGATTCCTAAGGAAGGTTCTAATCTTTGGATTGATTCCTGGGTTATTCCAAAAAACGCAGAGAATAAGGAACATGCAGAAGAATTCATCAACTTCCTCTGTAGACCGGATATTGCAAAAATGAATTTTGAATACATCACTTACTCCATCCCGAACTCTGCCGGACAGGCATTGATCGAGGATGACTACATGAGAAACAGCACGATTGCATTCCCTGATATTGATCAGTTGAAAAACTGTGAGACGTTTAATTTCCTCGGAGATGAAAATGAGGCGCTGTATAATGAGTTGTGGAGAGAAGTGAAGTCAAAATAGATTTGTATTTAGCAATAAGAATATTGGCTGGTTCAAAATTTAAATGAATGAAGAAGGGCGTGTTTGGACGGTCTCTTGCAACGATATGCAGGGCCCGTTCCCTCAGCCTTTTGAGGGATTGTAACAA
>ENA-OUNH01000194-OUNH01000194.1-human-gut-metagenome-genome-assembly--contig:-NODE-194-length-22718-cov-4.192732_pt1 | contig 22718 bp, 32 predicted proteins | sample MGYA00242806_ERZ504814 | MGnify/ENA primary metagenome ERZ504814 (study PRJEB26092, sample SAMD00036389) | human gut metagenome | host: Homo sapiens | study: EMG produced TPA metagenomics assembly of...
ACAGATCTCGGACTTCGAATCTGGATGTTGTTCTTGGACTTGAAATCGCATTGTCTACAATCTTGTTGACGTCATTGAAAGCAAATGTCGTCTGAAGCAGGCAGTGATCAAAGATACGCGATTTGAAAATCTGTACCTGCTCCCATCTGCCCAGACAAAAGATAAGACAAGCGTATCACCGGAACAGATGAAAAAACTGATTGACGAACTAAAAGATGATTATGACTTCATTCTTTTAGATTGTCCAGCAGGAATTGAACAGGGCTTTAAAAATGCAATTGCAGGCGCACAGCGTTCCATTGTTGTTACAACACCTGAAGTTTCCTCAATTCGTGATGCTGACAGAATTATTGGATTACTTGAAGCTTCCGGAATCCGGAAAAAATGAACTTCTGATCAATCGTCTGCGCGTTGACATGGTTCGCAGAGTGATATGATGTCTGTAGAGGATGTCACGGAAATTCTTGCGATTGATCTGCTTGGAGTCATCCCGGATGATGAGTCTGTTGTTGTTGCAACCAATCAGGGAGAACCGGTAGTCGGCGAAGATTCCTTAGCCGGAAAATGTTACCAGAATATCTGTAGACGTCTGTTAGGAGAAGAAGTCCCGATTTCCGATTTTAATCATAAACCCGGACTTCGCAGTAAACTCTCCAGTCTTTTTCATAAGAACTAGGAGGTCACATTATGAGTGTACCTTCTGTTACAATTGCAAAAGACAGGTTGCGAAATTTGCTAATTACTGACAGAATTCAATGTACACCCGATATGATAGAATTTCTGACATCGGATTTATATCAGACGATTTCTAAATACATAGAAATCTCCCCGGAACAATTTGATGTCAAAATAACACGCACGGATATACATATAAAATATACAGGAGAAAAACATTGAAATCATTTTTTACTAATTTGAAACAGCGTTATAATATTAGAGATTATAAAATCAGTCTGGTTTTTCTGGTCACTCTGATTTCACTGGTCGGAATCCTTATGGTCCGAAGTGCAAGACCTGATTTAATGAATCGTCAGATTATGGGCGTTTGTCTTGGTCTGATTGTTATGTTTATTATCTCTTTCATTGATTATAAATGGATTTTAAACCTATATTGGCCGCTTTATGCTCTGAATATTGTTATGCTCCTGGCTGTTTTGCTTTTTGGAACAAGAGTAAATGGCGCGAGAAGATGGCTGAACCTTGGATTTACACAATTCCAGCCTTCCGACCTTACAAAAATCCTTATGATTCTGTTCTTTGCAAAATTCTTAATGGAACGAGAGCAGAAGATTAAAGAACCCAAAACGATTATTCAGGCAATTGCTTTAATCCTTCCATCACTTGCATTGATTTACAAGCAGCCAAACTTGTCTACAACAATTTGTATTGCCGCATTGTTTGCTGTCCTTCTTTACCTTGGAGGATTAAGCTACAAACTCATTGGAACCGTTCTTGTAATCACAATACCGACGATCATTATACTGCTTGTTGTTGCAATACAGCCAAACCAGCCGTTCTTAAAAGACTATCAGCAGGAACGTATCCTTGCATGGCTGGAACCTGAAAAGTATGCCGACGACGAATCTTACCAGCAGTTAAATTCCGTTATGGCAATTGGGTCCGGACAGCTGACCGGAAAAGGGTATGATAATGACGCAACAACATCCGTTAAGAACGGAAATTTCGTATCTGAGCCGCAAACAGACTTTATTTTTGCAATAATTGGTGAAGAATTAGGATTTGTGGGTTGTTGTGGAGTCATAATTTTGTTATTATTAATTGTGATAGAGTGTATCTTAATTGGTTTGAAGGCCAAAGATACAGGAGGGCGGATCATTTGCGGAGGCGTTGCTTCACTGATTGGAATCCAGAGCTTTATTAACGTCAGTGTAGCTACAATGATTTTTCCAAATACAGGCTTGTCCCTCCCATTTGTCAGTTATGGACTGACTTCCGTAGTATGTTTTTCATGGGAATCGGTTTTGTATTAAATGTAGGCTTACAGCCTAATAAATATCAGTAAAGAGAGGATACCACTATGAATATCGGATTAGTAGCGCATGATGCGAAGAAAAAATTGATGCAGAATTTCTGCATTGCATACCGTGGGATACTCAGTAAGCATAATTTATATGCAACAGAAACCACCGGTATACTGGTCGAGAATGTAACAAACTTAAGCATTCACAAATATCTTGCTGGACATCTCGGAGGAAAACAGCAGCTCGGCTCACAGATTGAACACAATCAGATGGATCTTTTGATTTTCTTCCGTGATCCACTGACACCTCACTCACATGAACCGGATGTTAATGACATTGTTAAGCTTTGTGATATTTATAACATTCCGATCGCAACAAATATCGCAACTGCTGAAGCATTGATCCTTGCTCTTGACAGAGGCGACCTTGACTGGCGGGAGATGTATCGATAATATGAGTAAACCATACAAAAAGAAGAGAAGACGAAGAAAGCAACGGTATTCTGTCAACCGCATACTTATTCCTGTCATATGTCTTATTGTTGTATTGTCCGGAGCTGTCGGCGGAGTCTGGTATTACAAAGAATATGGTGGTGATCCTGTCCGGACATATGAGACAGCCACTTATAACTCTAATTTATACCAGGGAAGTTTGTTTGCTGATGATTTATGCGTCGCTGCTGATGATGTGGCTCTCACTGGATTTGATGATGAGGATTCTCTTCATGCCGCAGGATTATTCAATCTAAATGATAAAACAGTTGAATATGGATATAAACTTTATGATAAATTATATCCTGCAAGTACAACAAAGCTTATGACGGCATACCTTGCTTTTAAGTACGGTAATATGGATGACATTGTAACTGTTTCTGACAGTGTTTCAAGCTTTGCCTCTGATGAAGTAGTCTGCAACCTGCAGCCTGGTGATACAGTGACACTTTATGATTTATTATGTGGTCTTTTACTTCGTTCAGGTAATGATTGTGGTGTTGCTATCGCTGAACATATTTCCGGAAGTGTAGAAGCTTTTGCTGAGCTTATGAACTCAGAAGCGAAAGCTCTTGGTGCCACTGGCAGTCATTTCGTGAATCCTCACGGACTTCATAATGAAAACCACTATACAACAGCATATGACCTGTATCTGATCTTTAATGCCTGCATTCAGGATCAGAGATTTATGGACATTATTTCCATGGATTCTTATACAATGAATCTTACCGGAGCAGATGGTACAACAAGAACATTTGATGTAGTCCCAACCAACTATTATTCCTCAGGGAAGATCAATGCCCCTGAAGGGATTCGTGTATTTGGCGGTAAGACCGGTACCACAGATGAAGCAGGGTGCTGTGTGATCCTTTATAGCGAAGATCTGGAAAAGAATCCTTATATTTCCATTATTATGGGGGCTGAAGATAAGAGTTTTCTTTACCAGGAGATGAACCGGCTTCTTGAGGCTGGAGAAACAACTAAAACAGAATAAAGAATAACCGACACGAAAAAGCCATGTGGCACAGAGCAACAAATTAGAAGCTTTCATTTTTAATCTGTCCGCATGGTTTTTTCTATCTTATTTCATGTAATATTCTCCTTTACCGTTTCCTGTTTTCAGTAACGCTCTTTTGATTTATTAATATGTATTCTTCCCCTGAAAGGCTGGAAATATACACAAAAAAATGATATACTAACAAAGTTAAAGCAGAAATGACAGGAGGTAATATTTTTATCTTGGCAAAGAAAAAAAACAAGTCTGTAAATATAAAAAGATATAAGGCAAAAAAAGAATTTAATATTGGAATGTTTCTGTTTGCAGTTGTATTTATTTATCTTATTGTTACTATTACCGCATATCTTTTAGAAGATAAGCCTTCTATTTATGAAGTGCGGGAGGGCAGTATTGTGAAGGATAATACCTATACCGGATTGATCATCCGCCAGGAAACAACTGTAAATGCAGAATCAGACGGCTACATTAATTATTATCAGAATGGGAACAGCAAAGTCAAATATGGCGCACCTGTTTATGCAATTTCAAAGAATGCTTTGAATTTTGATGATTCATCTACGGAATCATCTTCAACTGCAGATCTTAGTCCTGATGTTCAATCAGGACTTGTGACACAACTTCAGACATTCAATGAAAACTATGACAATTCCAACTTTTCAAGTATCTATACCTTAAAGAATGAGCTGCAAAATACATTGCAAAATGCATACCGCACAACTAAAACTGCGCAGCTTGCATCTGTAATTGAGAGCAGCGGACAAACTGTCACAACCGCTTCTGCCAGACAGGACGGAATTGTTTCCTATACGATTGATGGTTTAGAGTCCTTAACTGTTGACAATTTTACAGCAGATAATTTTAATAAAACAAATTATAAAGTAACTGAGCTTACCGATCAGATGAAGATATCAAGCGGTTCACCGGCTTACCGCTTGATTACCAGTGAAAACTGGTACGTAGTGATACCTTTAAAAGAAGACACCGCAAAAGAATTTCAGAAATCTAATTTACAGAATGTGCAGGTCCGCATAGATAAAGACAGTGAAAAGATGTGGTCCGCTTTCTCTGTTCTTGAACGAGATGGGAATTTCTATGGTGTTCTGACCTTTGACAACTCTATGATTCGTTATGCATCAGAGCGTTTTCTGAACATAGAACTTATCTTAGAAGATGAGTGTGGCCTGAAGATTCCAAAATCTGCCGTAGTAGAAGAGCAGTTCTTTGTAATTCCTCATGATTACATTACAAACGGAGGTAACAGCTCTTTAGAAGGTGTTATGGTTTTAAATTCAAAAGGAACTGCCTCATTTCAGGCTGTTGATATCTATGACACCTCCGATGATGGAGAAGTTTATTTAAGTCGAGATCAGCTAAAATCCGGAACAGTGATTGTAAAACCGGATTCTTCTGATACTTATACGATTGATACCCAAAAGCCATTAAAGGGAGTCTACAATATCAATAAAGGATACGCTATTTTTAAAAAGTATCCATTTTATGTGAAAGCGACGAATATTACATTGTTCAGGAAGGAGATTCTTACGGACTTTCAAATTACGATCATATCGTACAAAACGGAGCCGGTGTTTCCTCTGATGATGTTGTATTTCAGTGATTTGATTTTGTAGCCCTTTGAAAATTGGATACAAAATCAAAAAGAGGATAATCAAATTTAAAAAGGAGAGATAACTTATGCTAGAAACACAGTTAAAAGAAGTAGAAGCAAAGATTCAGGCAGCCTGTGACCGTGCCGGACGCAAGCGGGAAGAAGTTACATTGATCGCCGTAAGTAAGACAAAACCAATAGAAATGCTTCAGGAAGCTTACGATCTCGGTGTCCGTGTGTTTGGTGAAAATAAAGTGCAGGAAATCACAGCCAAATACGATGCACTCCCTGATGATATCCACTGGCACATGATCGGACATCTGCAGACCAATAAGGTAAAATATATTATTGATAAAGTAGATCTGATCCACTCTGTCGATTCTTTCAAGCTTGCAGAGACAATTGAAAAGGAAGCTGCAAAACATAATCTTACAGCTAATATTTTAATTGAAGTAAATGTTGCTCAGGAAGAAAGTAAGTTTGGACTTAAAACAGAAGAAGTTCTCCCGTTTAATTGAAAAGATTGCAAATTTCGAACATATCAAGGTCTGCGGACTGATGACAATTGCACCTTTTGTCGATAACCCGGAAGAAAATCGTCAAATTTTCGCAAATTTACATAAATTATCTGTTGACATTAATGAGAAAAACATTGATAATGTTTATGTGAACATACTTTCAATGGGAATGACCAATGATTACGAGGTTGCCATAGAAGAGGGAGCAACTATGGTTCGAGTTGGAACTGGTATCTTTGGTGCAAGGAACTATAATATCTGACTTAATTTATTAACCTGATGAATGAGTTACTGTTTACAATATTTTTGAACAGTAATTGAATAGTATCATTTTTTCGTTGGATCGTATGAATAAAAAAGAGCGCCACCTGAAAAAGGGGACAAGATAGGAGTGTAAAAATGGGTGTATTTGATAAATTTCTTGACATCATGAAGTTAAATGATGACGATTATGATGACGATGAATTTTATGATGATGATGATTTTGCAGATGACGGTGATTTTGAGGAAAAACCGCGTCGTTCTTTCTTCGGTAAGAAGAATAATAAAGAGGAATCTTTCAATGACTTTGATGCTGATGAAGATAAGACGTTTCAGCCTTCTGCTTCCAGCAAGGTTACACCAATGCGTCCTGCTGCAAAACACGGCGGAAACATGGAAGTATGCGTTGTAAAACCAACTTCTGTAGATGATTCCCGTGAGATCACAGAGACATTACTTGCAGGCCGTACTGTAATCCTTAACTTAGAAGGTATGGATCTTGAGATTGCACAGAGAATTATTGATTTTATTTCCGGAGCAGCATTTGCGATCAGCGGAAACCTTCAGAAGATTTCCAGCTATATCTTCCTTGTTACACCTACAAATGTTGATATTTCCGGTGATCTTCAGGATCTTCTCAGTGGATCTATGGAAACACCAAGTGTTCGTGGAAGATACTAGAATATAACTTCAACTATAGGAACTGGATTTTAGAATTATTATGATAAAAGAAAATCAGAAAAAAGAAACAAAACTTTTGGAACACAGATTTATTGAACTTTCCAGAATTGCTTTTGAACGTGAAATTGTTACATATTCGGATTTTCTTAACCTGAATGATCAGAATATCCTGCATACCCTGCCAAAGAACAAGCTTTATTCAAGATATGTCCTCTTTGGCGGGTATGATATGGCGGAGCGTCAGATGGCTGCATTTATCCCTGAGGCTCTTTCTTTGCGTTATGGGGTATCTGATATTACTCCGAAAGAGATTGATTATCCGTTTTGTGCCGTGAAAATAGAACCAAAAATAAAAGATTTTCCGAAGACCTGACTCACAGGGATTTTCTTGGTTCCATATTAAATCTTGGGATTGACCGTTCAAAAACCGGAGATATTCTTGTGACAGAAGATTCAGCACTTCTTTTTATCAATAAGGACCTTGTATCTGTTGTAACAGAAGACTTAACCCGGGTTCGCCACACTGTTATAGATAGTTCTGTCATCAACTTAGATATGATAAACTACACATCTGATTTCCAGCAGATAAAAGGAACTGTTTCATCTGTTCGCTTAGACAGTCTACTTCCACTTGCATTTTCTTCTTCCAGAAGTAAACTGTCCGGACTCATTGAAGGCGCAAAGGTCTTTGTAAACGGCAAATTGATTACAAGCAATGGATATCAGGTAAAAGAAGGAGATCTTATCTCTGTACGCGGATTAGGTAAGTTCCGTTTTGAGGAAGCGGGGAAAATCACTAAAAAGAATCGGATCAGTGTAACTATTCAGAAATATGTATAATCTAAAAAGCTTAGAAAAGAGGAGCTTATCGACTCATGAATAATACAAAAACAAAGACAAAGAGTTATCTTTTCGCTGCCATTGGGTTTCTGCTCACATTAGCACTTGACCAATGGACCAAATATCTTGCATCTACTATTTTACGCCGTCTCAAGTCTTTCTCTTTGATTTCCGGAGTTTTTGAACTTCGCTATCTTGAGAACCGCGGAGCTGCATTTGGTATTATGCAGAATCGACAGATTGTGTTTGTAGTCGGAGGTATTATTATACTTGCTGTTATTTTGTATCTGTACCAGAAGATGCCATTTACACCACATTACAGACCACTGCGTATCTGTGCTGTACTGCTTGCATCCGGAGCTGTGGGAAATATGATCGATCGTGTGAAACTTGATTATGTTGTTGACTTTTTCTATTTCCGACTGATTGATTTTCCAATCTTTAATGTTGCAGACTGCTATGTTGTAATTGCATGTATTTTATTTATTGTTCTCATTTTATTTTATTATAAGGACGACAACGATTTTGAGTTTTTAAATTTTAAGAACAGATAAAAACGCACAACAGGAAGGATTCTGAAAGCTTATGGAAGAACTTCATTTTAATGCGGATATTACAGGGGAAAGGATCGATAAATTCCTTGACGGGAGAATAGAGAGCCTTTCCCGTTCTTATATCCAGAAATTAATTAAAGAAAAAAAATTCTTGTAAATCAATTACCGGTTAAAGCGAATTACAAGTTAACAACAGGGGATACTATCATTCTTCAGATCCCTGACCCGGAACCACTTGATATTCAGCCTGAAAATATTCCTCTGGATATTCTCTATGAAGATGATGACATTCTCGTCGTTAACAAACCAAAAGGAATGGTTGTACATCCTGCACCGGGACATTACAGCCATACGCTGGTCAATGCGGTTCTATATCACTGTGGAGAAAACCTGTCGGGAATCAATGGTGTAATCCGTCCGGGAATCGTCCATCGGATTGACATGAATACAACCGGTTCCCTTCTGATCTGCAAAATGATAAAGCTCATCAGATTCTTGCAGAACAATTAAAAGAACATTCTATCACAAGAAAGTATCACGCTATCGTACATGGCAATCTGAAGGAGGATACAGGCACTGTGAACGCTCCGATCGGTCGGCACCCTACAGATCGTAAGAAGATGAGTACAAAAGCACCAAATGGGCGACATGCAGTCACTCATTACCGTGTATTGGAAAGATTTGGTAATTTTACCTACATTGAGTGCCAGCTTGAAACCGGTCGGACACATCAGATCCGTGTTCATATGTCCAGTATCGGACATCCAATTCTGGGCGATGAGATTTATGGTCCTGCAAAATGTCCTTATAAACTCCAGGGACAGACTTTGCATGCAAAAATCCTTGGTATCACTCATCCATCTACAGGAGAATACATAGAATTTGACGCACCTTTGCCAAACTATTTTAAAGATTTATTAAATAATTTAAGAAAACAAAACTAAGTATAGGAAATAGTATAGGAAATAGTGAATTGACATTGTCTTTTTTCATCTTTTTGGTTATAATATACATAAGATTTCGCATAGACTTGAAAAGGAGTGTGGCTTATTATGAAGACAAATACTATTATAACAATCGGACGTCAGTACGGAAGTGGTGGAAAAGAGATCGGACATTTCGTTGCCGAGGCATTTGGAATTAAATTATACGACAAAGAAATGCTTGCACGTGCAGCAAAAGAAAGTGGTATCTGTGAGGAATTATTTGAGACTCATGACGAAAAGCCAACGAACAGTTTTCTATATTCTCTTGTGATGGATACGTATTCTATGGGATATGCCGGCAATACATACACGGAGATGCCTATCAATCACAAAGTTTTTCTTGCACAGTTTGATGCAATTAAAAAGATTGCAGATGAGGGACCATGTGTCCTGGTAGGCCGTTGTGCAGATTATGCACTTGAATCCTATCCAAATGTTGTCAGCATCTTCATTCGTGCAGATATGGAAGATCGTATTCGTCGTGTAGCAACAAGACTTGATCTTACGGATGCGAAAGCAAAAGATCTGATCAATAAGACGGATAAAAAGAGAGCAAGCTATTACAATTATTATACAAACAAGAAGTGGGGCGAGGCAGCCAGCTATGAGCTTTGCTTAAACAGTTCTGAACTCGGAGTACAAGGTACAGCGAAAGCAATTGAACAGTATATTCTTTTAAAAGAAAGTATTGAAAAAGAAGCCAGAAATATTGTTTAATCTTATTTATTAAAATGTATAGTGCAAAGGATACAGAAGAGCAGTAGTGCATTCTTTCTGTATCCTTTTTATCTATTCTTATTCTTTTTACTTCCTATACTTCACGAAGCTTTACAGCACCTGCCGCCTGACGGCGTCGGTCTTCATCGATTGCTGCATAATGTTTCTTTGTTGTATTGACATCTTTATGCCCCAGAACATCTGCGACAAGATAAATGTCTCCGGTTTCTTTATAAAGTGCTGTTCCGTAAGTGCTACGCAGTTTATGTGGAGTTATCTTCTTATTCGGAGTGACCTCCCTGGCGTACTTCTTTACCATATTTTCAACAGCCTGAACGCCCATCCGTTTTCGCTGGGTAGACAAGAACAATGCGTTTTCATGACCGGAGAGTGGTATAGTTTGCTTCCTGGTCGTGTAAAGATACGTCTTTAATGCATTCTCAACCTCTTCACCGAAATACACAACCATCTGATTCCCACCTTTTCGTGTTACAGTAATTCCGTTATTCTTAAAATCAATATCCTGAAGATCCAGTCCAACACATTCTGATACACGGATTCCTGTTCCAAGCAGAAGCGTCAGAATTGCCAGATCTCGATTTTTTGTCTTTTCAAAATATGCTTTCCGCTGACCTGTAAGATTATCCCCTCCATGATCAACATAATCCAGGAGCATTGCGATCTCATCCGTATCGAGCCGTATGATCGCTTTCTCATGCAGCTTAGGCATCTCTACAAGCAACGTAGGGTTCTTGCTGATAATTTGACGCTTAAAATAATATCCATAAAAGCTGCGAAGCGCAGACATCTTTCTTGCAAGTCCCTTTTCTGTGTTCGTGATACATTTTTCTTCGTCATTCTTATAGACCTTCAGATATTCCTGGTATTCCTCAATATCTACAGGCTCCAGGCGTTCCAGATCATGTACCTCAAATTGTTCGATCGTATAATTTTTATAAACCGGATTATTCTCCATAAGGAAATGAAAGAAAACACGGATATCATAGGCATAAGAAATCCTGGTCCGCGCAGATGTCGTTGGTTCCACAGCACGAAAATAATCCTTTGCAAATGGAGGCAATGTCTTCAGGATCTCTCTGAGACGTAATGTGTTATCTATATATGTCTGTTCATGATATGTTTTTCTGTTAGAAGTTTCTGCCATATTAAAAGCTCCTTTATAGATTCAAATGTACTGAAATTCCATATTTCTTATATATTTTAACATAAGTACTGTTTTTCGTCTATATCTTTTTGAAAAATCTGTATTTGTCGTATAGATTGATTTCTGTTAATAAAATCCGAAGAGACTATCTGCTGCTATTTAAAGCGCTATTTCTGGAAAGCAGATAGCAATCTTCTTCGGATTCAGGGAGTGTATATATCAATACATAGGGTGTATATTGATACCATTTATAATTTTTCGTAAGCGATCATCAGGTATTGACCTGCATGAATCGTATCCGAATCAAGATGATTCATCACCTTAAGTGCTTCTACATATTCGCTTACGGAGCCGTATCTGTCTGTAATTGTTTCTTCTGCAATGCTCCAAAGGCTGTCACCTGGTTCAATTAATCTGCTTGTGTAACAGATCTCAATAGCATCTGAGGTTCTCTGTTGATCTATTTCCTTTGCCGAAACTCGGAACATTCCAAAGTACATACAGCTGCAGAGAATAAAAGAATACTGCATATTACCAAACCAGAATGACGAATAACACCATGTTTCTTCTTTGAATTTACTGAATGATTTCCTGAATACTTTTTCATAATCCTCTTCCTCTCTTTTTCGCTTACTGTATACTTATCTTCTGTTATTACTATGTATCGAACATCTGTTCTTTTGTATTTTTTATTATATCGTTCGAACAAATGTTTGTCAAGCATTTTACTTCATAAAACCGAACATATTTTCGCAACAAATGTTTGCTTTCTAAAAAATGCTGTGTTATTATGTTCTTATGATTATAGTAGATTCGGAGGGAACAATATGTCAGAAGGGAATATTACTCCTAAGCAGAAAGAGATTTTAGAATATATAAAAGACCAGATTTTAACAAGAGGCTTTCCGCCGGCAGTTCGTGAGATCTGTGAGGCTGTGAATTTAAAGTCTACCTCTTCCGTTCATTCGCATCTGGAGACGCTGGAAAAGAATGGTTACATAAGAAGAGACCCTACCAAGCCTCGTGCAATTGAGATTCTGGATGATAATTTCAACCTGACAAGAAGAGAGATGGTGAATATTCCGATCATAGGCCGTGTCGCTGCCGGCGAACCGCTTCTTGCAGAACAGAATATTGAAGATTATTTTCCTATTCCTGTAGAATATATGCCAAACAAGCAGACATTTATGCTTCAGGTACAAGGTGAAAGTATGATCAATGCAGGAATTCTGAGTGGGGATTATGTTATTGTTGAGCAGACTCCATCTGCTGAAAATGGGGAACAGGTAGTTGCACTGATTGAAGATGGCGCTACAGTCAAGACTTTCTATCGTGAAGAAGGTATTATCCGCCTGCAGCCGGAAAATGATGCATATGATCCGATCATTCTTACAGATGTCACTATCCTGGGTAAGGTAATCGGTGTTATCCGTATGTATTAAATCTCATTACTGGATATAGAATTTTTAATTAGAACTCAAAGTATAAAAACTGGTAGAATGTAGTACTCCACTACTCTTCTGCCAGTTTTTTATAACTCTCACTATTTATGCTTCAAGATCTTCAACGAGACACATGCTGTCCATCTTTCCAGATTCTCTCCAAATTGTAGAACTGTCTGTTCTCACGATCAAAAACGTGTACAATAATATCACCAAAATCAAGTAACACCCATCTTCCAGATGCATTTCCTTCTCTCTGTACCAGAGAATATCCTGCTTTATGCAATTCTTCCTCCACATTGTCCACAAGGGCATTCACCTGACTGTCACTGTTTCCATTTACGATCAGGAAATAATCTGCAAGTACAGACACGCCTGAGATATCGATGATCTGGATATCTTCTCCTTTTTTATCACTGAGGGCTGTATATGCCAGCTTTGCCATTTCTTTTGACTGATTCATCTTTTATTCTCCTTTTGTCGCTATAATATTGATAAGTTTCAATGCTCATCGGATCTACCGGCTTACCATTCTTACGCAGATAATTAACCGTATTACCTGCACAAAGACAGATTGCGTGGTCAATATCAACAAACACAGTTTCACGGATCTCCTGAAGACCAGGAATTATCTTTCTGTTCGGTTCAATATAATCAGCAATATAAATAATCTTCTCAAGCATTGTCATCTCCGGTCGTCCTGTTGTATGCCATGTAATTGCACTTAAAACGCCTTTATTGGTCACACCATACTCTTTCTCCGCGAAATATGCTCCCAGTTTCGCATGGACCAATGCCGGCATCTCAAGTTCTGATTGTGTAAGCAGAATACCGTGTTTTTGACATCTCTCAACCTGTTCCTGCGCAGAACCATACTTTCCACAATCATGCAGAAGTCCTGCCATCATAGCATCATCGATATCTTCATGATAACGCATTGCAAGAGATGCTGCTGTATACATAACTCCGATTGTATGTTCAAAACGATCTTTTTCAGCTTTTTTCCAGTTGTTTTCTAATGTCAATGAAAGCTTCTTTCATAATCGTGTTCTATCTCCTCTCTGGTTACTGTTCACTCTACACCGCCATTTTGACAAGTGCAGATAAAATATGCTTTAAATATATAGATTCTTTTCTTTGATATAATCCGCGACAACATCAGGCACCATATAACGCACGCTGAGTCCCTTTGCTGCCCTTTCTCTTATTGTAGTAGAGGAAATCTCTACCAACGGTGCGCGAAGCAGTTCTATATGCGCTCCGTATGCTTCCGTGAGATATCGTATCTGTCCCTTCATTGCTGAAGCATCTTTGTCGTCACGCATTGCTGCAAGAATCGTACAGGTCGTAAAAATTTCTCTGAAATCTTTCCACTCTTCAAAAGCAAACAGAGAATCCGCTCCGAGAATAAAATAAAATTCATCGTTTGGGTAGATCTCGTTAAAATGCCTCATTGTATGATACGTATAAGAGTGCTTCTTCATATCCGCTTCTGAAAGATTCAATGAGAAATTCGGATTACTTTTTATTGCAAGACGAACCATCTCGATCCTGTGATGCATTGCTTCTTCTGTATCGAGTGTCTCTTTGTGCGGAGGATTTCCATTCGGTAAAAACCAGATCTCATCAAGTCCAAAATCTTCATAAGCAAACTCACCAAGAAGAAGATGACCGATATGAATCGGCTCAAATGTACCACCCATAATACCAATCTTCATTGTCTGTACCCGTTCCTTTTCTACTATGGAAAACACGCTCTGCGAGTTTCCTATATTCAAATTCAGCTTCCGAATCATATAATAACTCAGAAGCTGAAAAAATAATTATTTTGGAAGCTGAATTTTCTTTTTATCGTCTTTTCCTTCTTTGTAAAGAACGATTTTCTTTCCGATTACCTGAACAACCTGAGACTGTGTTCTCTCTGCAAGTGTCTCTGCGATTTCTCTCGGATCATCCATGCAGTTCTTTAAAACACTGATCTTGATCAGCTCACGTGCTTCCAGTGCCTCGGCAATTGCCTCCGTAAGCCCCGGATTCATGCTTGCCTTTCCAACCTGAAAATCGGATCCATTGTCATCGCAAGTCCTTTTAAATAGGCTCTCTGTTTTGTAGTCATAATATTCTCCTTATTTATAATAATCAAACTGAAGTCCGTACATTCTAACTGTGTCACCTTCCTGGATGCCAGCTCTCTCAAGATCTGCAAGAATACCTGAATCTTTCAGGAACTTCTGGAAGAATGCAAATCCCTTCTCTGAATCAAGATTCGTATATCCAAGCATTTTCTCAATCTTCGGACCTTCAACTACATACATTCCATCTGCCTGTTCTACCGTATAAGGAAGATCTTCATAGATCAGTTCATCATCCGGGAAGTATTCCTGCTCGAATACTACCGGTTTCTGATCCAGCTTCTGAAGCTCGTTACTTACATAGTAGAGAAGATCGGAGATTCCTTTTCCTGTAGCTCCGGAGATAGGAAATACTTTGATTCCCTTTGGCTCAAACTCATCTTTCAAGCGCTGAACCGGATCATCTTCCGGATCATAGATCAGGTCCGTCTTGTTTGCTGCGATTACCTGCGGACGTTCCGCAATTTCCGGATTGTAAGCAGCAAGCTCTGCATTGATCTTATGAATATCATCAACCGGATCACGTCCTTCTGTTCCGGCTGCATCAACAACATGGATCATTAACTTTGTTCTCTCGATATGGCGAAGGAACTCATGTCCAAGACCAACACCTTCGGATGCACCCTCGATTAGTCCCGGGATATCAGCCATAACGAATCCCTTTGCTCCATCTAGATCGACAACACCAAGGTTCGGATTCAATGTTGTGAAATGATAGTTCGCAATTTTCGGTTCCGCATTTGTAACACGGGAAAGCAATGTAGATTTACCAACGTTCGGAAAACCGATCAGACCTACATCTGCGATCACCTTCAATTCCAGATTCACTTCCAGCTCTCTTGCCGGCTGTCCCGGCTGTGCATACTTCGGAACCTGCATGGTAGAAGTAGCAAAATGCTGATTTCCAAGTCCGCCTCTTCCGCCTTTTAAGACAACCTGACGTCTGTTCTCTCCGGACATATCAGCGATAACTTTTCCTGTAACAGATTCTTTAATTACTGTACCTTCCGGCACACGAAGAACAAGGTCTTTTCCGTCCTTACCGTGACAGCGGCGCTTTCCGCCCTGTTCCCCATCTTCGGCAGCAAATTTTCTCTTATGTCTGTAGTCAACAAGAGTATTCAGCCCTTCATCTACTTCGAAGATCAGGTCTCCGCCGTGTCCACCGTCTCCACCGTCCGGTCCGCCGTTTGGTACATACAGTTCTCTGCGGAAGCTGCAGTGACCGTCTCCGCCTTTACCGGAACGGATCAATATCTTAGCTCTGTCTGCAAACATATTATTCTCCTCTTAATTTGTATCAACAACTGTTTCTGTATCTTTATTCACATCATATATGCGTAAATTTCTTCATCATCTGACAATAAAAGATTTCTTTGAAAGAAAAAGCCTCAGACCTTAAAAAACGTCTGAGGCTTCCTTTTGCCATGTATGCGAGTGAAAAGATTCCGTCGGAACTTTCCAGCCAAAACTGATTACTCAGCTACTGGATAGATAGAAACCTGTTTCTTATCTCTTCCTTTTCTTTCAAATCTTACTACACCGTCTACAAGTGCAAACAGAGTGTCATCTCCACCGCGTCCTACGTTAAGTCCTGGATGGATCTTTGTTCCACGCTGTCTGTAAAGAATGTTACCAGCTTTTACAAACTGTCCGTCTGCTCTTTTAGCGCCCAGTCTCTTTGCCTCGGAGTCACGACCGTTCTTTGTAGAACCAACTCCTTTTTTATGAGCGAAAAACTGAAGATTCATTTTCATCATGGTAATTACACCTCCTTGAAAATTATGTCGATATATTTCTCGTAGTCATTGCTGTCTTCTATCTCTTCCAGACCAAGAATCATGGAATCCAGCAATAATGTGGCATCATGTGATGGTATTCCGTCAAAACGAAACTCAATACTTCCGGTATCTTCATCCGAAACGCAGCTTGTCTCATCATCTGTAAAACGCTCAATTGAATTCAGCGCATTGATCACGAGAGCGGATACTCCGGCACAGACAATGTCTTCACCGGCCTCTGCATATCCCGCATGACCCTCCATATCAAACCCAGCATATTCCTGCCGTTCGGTCTTATAAATGGTTACCTTAATCATCAGAAACAGATTAAGCGTTGATCTTTTCGATCTTTACTTCTGTGTACTGCTGTCTGTGACCGTTTTTCTTATGGTATCCAGATTTTCTCTTATACTTGTAAACGATAACTTTCTTAGCTTTACCGTCACCGATTACAGAAGCTGTAACTGTTGCACCTTCAACTGTTGGGTTACCAACAACCATCTTGTCGTTGTTAACTGCAAGTACCTGGTCAAATGTATAAGTCTCACCAGCTTCTACCCCAAGTTTCTCTACTCTAATGATATCGCCTTCAGCTACTTTGTACTGTTTACCACCTGTTGCTATAATCGCGTACATATGGCACCTCCTATTATCATTACTCGCCAACTATGGTGTCTGAAATCAGAACTTAAATACCTCGTTGTGCGGCATACTCATATATATTAACTTGCAAATTTAGATTTGTCAATAGGGTTCATCTAATTTTTATTTTTCATAACAGTATTCAATAATACTTTTCTTGTTATGATTCCAATGAATTTCTTCTGGTCATCCACAACCGGAACAAAATTCTGATTCATTGCTTTCTGAAGAAGATCCTCCATATCAGCATCTGCCGATACAGCCTCATAATCTGCTTTTCTTGGAAAATCCTGGATAAAAATTGTCTCTGCCTCTTTCAGGTTCAGATTCGTATACTTCTTGATTCCCCAGAGGATATCTCCTTCTGTCATTGTTCCGACATATTCCCCTGCCTTATTCAGCATTGGAATGGATGCATATTTATGAAATTCCATTGTTTCCAAAACCTGACGTAATGTGCTGTAATCATAAATAAAAGCAACCTCACTCTTCGGTTTCAGAAAAAATAAGATATTCATCTCTTTTCAGCCTTTCTTGGTTTTAAATCTGTGTCAGTACGAAAATCTCATACAATGCCTTGATTGCATTTTTAAAATCATCATGACGTACACCAACGATGATATTAAGCTCACTGGATCCCTGGTCGATCATCTTGACATTAATGTGTGCGTGAGCAAGTGCAGAGAAGATTCTTCCTGCTGTTCCTCTTGTAGACTTCATTCCACGACCTACGATCGCGATCAGTGCAAGATCAGACTCAAGCTCAATGTGATCCGGATCTACCGCTTTGTGAATTCCTGCAAGAATCTGCTGTTCTTTCTCTTCAAACTTATCTTTGTGGACAAAGATTGTCATTGTATCGATTCCAGATGGCATGTGCTCAATAGAAACACCATTGTCTTCAAATACCTGAAGTACTTTACGACAGAAACCAACTTCTGAGTTCATCATCGCTTTTTCAATTGTGATCGCAGCAAATCCGTCTGTTCCGGCAATACCTGTAATAGTATACTTCGGCTGACAGCATGTTGCTTCTACGATAAGTGTTCCTTTGTCCGCCGGTGCATTTGTATTACGGATATTGATCGGAATTCCTGCTCTTCTTACCGGGAAGATCGCATCTTCATGAAGAACACTTGCTCCCATGTAAGAAAGCTCACGAAGCTCTTTATATGTAATTGTCTCAATTGATTTTGATCCTTTTACGATTCTTGGATCTGCAATCAGGAATCCTGATACATCCGTCCAGTTCTCATAAAGATCTGCATTGACTGCACGAGCTACAAGAGAACCTGTGATATCAGAACCACCTCTTGAAAATGTAACTACACGTCCTTCCTCTGTTGCTCCGTAGAATCCCGGGATAACGGCATTCTTAGCCTTTTCAAGTCGTGCAGACATAATTTCATTTGTGATCTCGGACTGGAAATCTCCATTCTCATCAAAACGAACAACCTCTGCTGCATCAATGAATTCAAATCCAAGATATGCAGCCATAATCTTACCATTCAGGAATTCTCCTCTAGATGCTGCATAATTGCTTCCTGCTTTTTCAGAAAAGTTCTTGCGGATCACTTCAAAATCCTCATCCAGGGAGAACTTTAAACCAAGTCCATCAATAATTTCCTGATATCTATCTTTAATTGCTGCAAGCTTCTCTGTGAAATCTTCACCATTCTCAGCAGCCGCATAGCAGCCATAGAGCATATCTGTTACCTTTGTATCAGCTGAAAAACGCTTTCCCGGAGCAGATGGTACAACATATCTTCTGGATTCTTCTGCACGGATAATATTTCCAACTTTTTTAAACTGTTCTGCGCTCGCAAGAGAACTTCCGCCGAACTTTACTACTTTCTTCATTCTTGCTATTCCTCCAATGTAATTCTGCGTTGCTGTTTCGAGTTTCCCGTGAACAGTAACAATACTGCTTTCTGCATTATCGGTTCATTATTATACAGTGTTCCACAGTTCTTGTAAACTTTTAAATAAGAAAACTTATAGGAATTTCTTATAAGCATTAATAATAATCCATTAAAACGTGATCTCTCCATATTCCGCCCGTGCAGCCTTTTTCAGATCATCCGGTTTCAATTTGATCTGCATTCCAATCTTCCCGCCACTCACATAAATGTATTCCTGATGCTGTGCACTGGAATCGATCACAGTCGGAAATTGCTTCTTCATTCCGATTGCCGTACAGCCACCACGCACATAACCGGTCACCGCAGTAATATCCTTCACATGGAGCATTTCTACTGATTTTTCCCCGACTGACTTCGCAGCCTTTTTCAGATCAAGCTCCGCCGCAATCGGAATAACAAACACATAATGCCCGCCTGTTTTTCCAACCGTCACAAGCGTCTTATATACTTGTTCGTGCGGAAGACCGATTTTATCTGCTGTTGTGATTCCATCGACAAATTCATCACATTCATAGGTTTCATATTCATATGGGATCTTGTTCCTGTCCAAGATTCTCATTGCATTTGTTTTCAGTTCTTTCTTACTCATTATATTAGCATCTCCTCTGTTGTCTCTGCCTGCAAATGCATCTGCTATTCTATCTCTCTTACTGCTTCATGCAGCGGCTTACGCACTTTCTTTCTCGTCACCTCAGCAAGTCCAAGTGCTGTAATATCAACTAATGTTGTCTGGATCGGATCTTTCGCAAGAAAATATCGGAATTCTTTTAATAAAGTTTCCTCATTCTTTTCCTCGTCCTGATTTATAAAATCAATCAGAATGATTCCAGACAGATTACGAAGACGTATCTGTCTGGCTGTTTCCTTCGCTGCCTCCAGATTCATCTTCAATGTAGACTCATCATCACCCTTTTTACGGACGTTTTTCCCGGAATTTACGTCTATCACGGTAAGCGCCTCTGTTACCTGGATCACCAGATATCCTCCATGTTTCAGCCAGACTCTTTCTGCTAAGGCATGTTCAACCGCTGTTTCTGTACTATAAATCTTTCCAAGTGGATAACCACTGTCATCATGGAAATGAACCAGTTCCAGATTCTCCGGCATTTCTTTCTTGAAATAGCCGCAAATCTTTTCATATATTTCTGCATCATTCACAAGAATTTCTTCCATGCCATCCATATAAACATTTTTCAGATCTGTAATATAGGACGGCGGAGCAGATTTCAGGCATGAGAAACACACTCTGGAAGCAGCATATTTTAAAAGATGTTCATATTCCGCTTTCAGCTGTTCAATCTCTGTGAGAACATCCTCGAATGCAGCATCTTTCGCATTTGTTCGAATAATCAATCCATACTGATCATTCTGATATTCCTGAAGGCGCTCCTTATAGGCCTCTCTGTCCTTTTTCGCAATTTTGGAAGACACACCGATTCTTGTGTTCCCATGCGTCAAAACAGCATATCTGCCTGTCAGACTGATATTACCGGTCACTGTCGGAACCTTTGTCTTTACGGCTTCCCTGCTGATCTGAACTACCAGTTCATCACCGATGCAAAGTGGCTTCTTCCCAATCTTATGCGTAAAAAATGCATTCTGTGCATCTCTTAAATCAAAATAACAATTAACGCCAGGTTCGATCTCAAGAAAAGCTGCCCCTATATTCTGTACGATATTCTGCACTTTGGCGATATATATATCGCCAATCTGATGCACCTTTTCCTGTTCGTCGGACTTTGCACAGTGAATCTCAGCAATCTGATCCTCTTCCAGAAAAAAGGTCCACACATGATTTTCTTTTTCTCTATCAAAACTTTTCGTTTCATCTGTTTCTTCTCATTCCTCATCGCCTGTCATATCAACACCCATTGCCTCTAATGGAATCAAGGATCCATCTTCACTGCGATCTGTATACATTTCCAGTCTGTGATGCTGGAATTTCACGCTGTCCGGTTCAATTCCAAGGAACTGACAAAATGCTTCCATTACAAGATCCGGTTTCAGATTCTCTACACTTCCTGCTGCCACTTTCAGGTAAACAGAATCGCCTCGCAGTTCCCATGCATAGATCAATGGTTTAATGTCAACTTCCTTCTCGCTTCGTTTTGTCTGCTTTACGATTCGAATCTCCGGCTGTTCCATAAATTCTGAAAATCGTTCTTTCCAGCCCTCCGGAAATGCTCCCTTTCTCACAGATGTCAGATAATCTGCTCCTGCAAGGATTGTCATTCCGGTCATCTTCTTCTCCTCAGCAATTCTACGGATGCTTACGATCTCGATCCCCTCGATCTGACAGGCTTCGTTCATCCTTCTGACTGCATCTGCACTGTTGACTGCTTCTGTTAATTCAATATCAAAATATTCTCCGTCACTTGTCAGTCCGATTCCAAGCGGGTTAGCAAATGACATGATCATATGCGGACTATATCCTCCTGAAAATGCGATCGGAATATCCGCGCGACGCATCACTTTCTGGAAGAAACGCATCACGTCAAGATGTCCGATGAATCGGAGAGAACCATATTTTCTAAATTTAATTCTTGCCTTCATAACAGACACCTCCTCCAAATTTCGCTGCGCCACATCCGGAACACTGCATACGGCAGTTCGGAGTTACTTTTTCTTCCATTGCACGATCCCATTCTCTGCGCAGGAACTTTCTTGTCACACCGATATCGATGAAATCCCACGGGAACAATTCATCTTCTCCACGCTCACGCAGATTGTAAAAATCAATATCAACACCCGTGTTCTCAAATGCCTGCATCCAAAGTTCATTGTGGAAACTCTCTGTCCAGGAATCAAACAGACATCCCAAACGATATGCCTCCTCGATCGCCTTGCTGATCTTACGGTCACCTCTGGCCATAATACCTTCCAGAACCGTAACTTCCGCATCATGCCAGTTATATTTCAGACTCTTACGGTTTAACTGTTCTTTAAATTCATCATTCACTAGATGTGCACGTCTCATATATTCTTCCGCTTTACACATCGGAGCCCACTGGAACGGTGTGAACGGCTTCGGTACAAAGAAAGAAGAACTTGCCGTGATCTGACATTTTCCATGTCTCTGGTCTTTTGGAATCTCATAATATCTGCGGGCAACCTTTTCTGCCAGATGCGCGATTTCCTTCATATCTTCCTCAGTCTCAGTCGGAAGTCCAAGCATAAAGTAAAGTTTTACCTTTGTCCATCCACCTTCGAAAGCTTCTCTGGCTCCATTTAAAATCACTTCTTCTGTCAGACCCTTGTTGATTACATCTCGCATTCTCTGAGATCCCGCCTCTGGTGCAAATGTCAGACTGCCCTTGCGGATATCCTGAACCTTACTCATTACATCAAGAGAGAAGGCATCGATTCGAAGAGACGGAAGAGAAATATTAATTCCCTTATTCTTAAACTCATCGATCAGATATGTTACCAGTTCTTTCAATTCAGAATAATCACTGGAACTTAATGAACTAAGAGAAATCTCCTCATGACCGGTATTCTGCAGCATATCATGCGCATACTGTTTCAATCGCTCAACATTTCTTTCTCTGACCGGACGGTAAAGCATTCCTGCCTGGCAGAAACGACACCCACGGATACATCCTCTTTGGATCTCAAGAACAACTCTGTCCTGCGTTACCTTGATAAACGGAACAACCGGTTTCATCGGATACGGTGCATCTGTTACATCCATAACGATCTGCTTCTTAACTACAGCCGGTGCATATTCATTATTCGGTGTAAATGATTTCAAAGTGCCGTCTTCATTATATTCAGCATCATAAAAAATCGGAACATACAGACCCTCGATCTGCGCTGCACGTTCTAAGAACTCCCGGCGGCTCTTTCCTGAATCTTTCCATTCCTTATAAGCGTCAAGCAGCTCATCATAAGCTGTTTCTCCTTCTCCAATATAAAAGATATCAAAGAACTCTGCAATCGGCTCCGGATTGTATGTGCACGGACCACCACCAATCACAAAT
>ENA-OUNH01000195-OUNH01000195.1-human-gut-metagenome-genome-assembly--contig:-NODE-195-length-22705-cov-3.908539_pt1 | contig 22705 bp, 25 predicted proteins | sample MGYA00242806_ERZ504814 | MGnify/ENA primary metagenome ERZ504814 (study PRJEB26092, sample SAMD00036389) | human gut metagenome | host: Homo sapiens | study: EMG produced TPA metagenomics assembly of...
ATTTTTTGTTTTGTTTTGCATAATCACTAGTTCCTTTTATTTTTTATGTTGTCGCTGTCTCCTTCATACTACTTCGAAAGATTCCCTCATCTTTGTCTTCTTATTATCCAATTTAATCCAATTCCTGGATCTGTTCTATAACTTTTTGATATTCTTTCTCAATTTCACCGATCACTGGCAATACTTCTTCGCGCTGTCCTGCACGGATCATATCTACTGCTTTCGCACTTTTTTGCTGTAAATGTGTAAACTCCAGATTGCTTGCAATTCCTTTCATCGTATGAGTTGTTCGAAGAATTTCATCATAATCCATCTTATCTACTGCTTCTTTAATCTGTCCATAAGTAGGATCATCTAAAAACTTACGGACAAACTTTTCCACCAGTTTCTGGTTTCCCATCATACGGCTGCTTACATTTTCATAACTTTCATCAATACTGTCATAAAACTCCTGAATATTCATTACTTCTCCTCCATTCAAATTATTTTTGAATAACCTAAAATGGATTATAGCATATTTAACAAAATTCAACAATTTAATTCTATTTTTTATACACCAGAAGTTTTTTCGACACCATATTTCTTTCTACGATATGTTTTTTGTCACTTTCCATATAGTGATGACTTCTTCTACGGTCTCGTTCTTCATTTTCTTCCAAGATTTCTTGTTTCGCATTCATAACAAGCATCTGCAGACGATTTTCGATATTCGCAAAACTGACATCTGGATCATAGTCTAATGGAAGAATCTGTGCATTTGGATACATTTCTTTTAATTTTTAGAAATACCTCTTCCAACAACATGGTTTGGCAGGCATCCAAATGGCTGTAAGATCAAGAAATACTTGCATCCATGTTTTGCGTGATGAATGATCTCTCCTGGAATCAGCACACCCTCTCCTGCATCAAATGTATGATGAATGATCGGATCACTGTCTTTTACCAGATCATCCATACGGATCGCTGGTTTATATAAAGGATGTCCTTTTGCAATGGAATCGGTCAGACTGTGTGCAAGATCAAAGAACATGTCTGCTGTCCGAAACCAGATCTTTTGATCCATTGGTTTATTTAAATGATATTCCCTGATCTGTGAATCCTGATAAAAGTATGTCTTACGGATAACATCCGTCATACGTGCTTCAATGATCTCAAATCCATTTTCTTCCAGATATTTTTCAATGTCATGGTTTGCTCCTGGATGAAAGTTCAGAAGATATTCCCCAACGATCAGAATCTGTGGTTTTAAGTTCGTACGATCATAAGAAATATTTTTCATGATAGAAATAGCCTTCTTAAATCCTTTTCTTGCACCAAGAACTCCTGACTTTTCCAATCCATCGATTACAAGATCAAGGGCTTTGTCAAACGCTTCATCCGCACTTCCTTTGACTGTTTCATATGGACGGATCTTTCGTAATAATTCCTCCAATACATCGATCATCGGTAATGCAAATGCGATTTTTACAGAAGATGCCAGATTTAATTTAAATCCTGGGTGCATATTATGAGAATCTGCATCATCATTTGTCAGGATCGGAATATGGTCATATCCTGCATCATCAAGAGCTTTTCTTAGTAGTGCCCCATAATGTGTCAGTCGACAGTCCCCAACATATTTTCCCATAACGATCGCAACATCTTTGTCATCATACTTTCCACTTTCCAGTGCCGCCAATGCTTCTCCGATGACGATCTGTGCTGGGAAACAGATATCATTATGTACATATTTCTTTCCCAAACGAATTGCTTCTTCACGCCCGATATCCAAAGCAACCGCCCGAATTCCTTGTCCTCTTAATGCTGCTGTCATAATTCTGCAAAATGCATGCGATGTATTTGGAACCAATGCGATTTTTTCTTTCCTGTTTTCTTTTGTAAACTTGACTGGATATGGTTCTTGCAACTCTTTTACTTCTAATTTCTGATGTTTCTCACGTCCCATTTTCACTGTCTCCAAGAAAGAACGCACACGGATTCCCAATGGTCCTTGATTATCACTTTCATCTACTTTTAAGATCAATGGTGTTTTCCCGGAAATTTCTTTCATCATTCTCGTGATCTCATCGGATAGATAAGCATCGTGTCCACATCCAAAACTTACGAGCTGTACATATTCCAGATGCTCACTTTGCGCACATAAGATAGCAGAAGATAACATTCTAGCATGATAGTTATTTACAATATCCAGACGGCTTTTTGAGAGTTCTGTCTGATTCACTTCTGGCAGGGAATCTGCGGTTAAGACTGCGATGCCTGCTTTTGTAAACATCTTAGACAGATCGTGATTAACCAGTGTATCGTTCTGATATGGACGAGATGCTAAAACAACTGCAAATTCATTCTTTTCCTTTACTTCATTTAGAATCTCTTCTCCTCGTTTCTTTAACTGTTGGTCAAAAGATTTCTGAGCCTGATCTGCTGTATGCATTGCATTCATAACCTCTTCTTTTGAGACATGATATACTTCTTCCATATATTTTACCAACTGATGCTGTCTGTCCTTTTTGGTATGCCAATGGAATAATGGTGCATCAAATGGCACATTCCATTTATCCTGTGGATTATCAGAATTCCTGATAACGATCGGATAACCTTTTACCACCGCACACATAGACTCACTTGTTTTTTCCATATTCTCTGGCGGTACTGTTGTGATCGATGGCATAAAAATACGATCTACATGATATTTTTTCACCAGATTTCTAAGATGTCCATGCACAAGTTTTGCTGGGAAACATACCGTGTCTGATGTCACTGCTGACAATCCACTTTCATAAATCTCTCTTGTGCTTTCATCCGATAATTGTACTTTGTATCCCAAACTTTTGAAAAAAGTTGTCCAAAATGGCATCGTATCCCAATAGGATAACACTCTTGGAATTCCGATCGTGATATCTCTTTCTGTTTTAGGCACTGGATAAGGATATTCTTTGAACAATAATTTCTTTCGCTCTTGGAATAAATCTGGAACACTCTGTGTTTTTCGGATTGTTTCTTTTAACTGCTTTCCAACCTCATCATTTCTTGGATCTCCGATGATCTCGCCTTTTTCACATCGATTATTTGTTACCCAGGAATTTCCATTTGAAAATTGAACAATTGTTCTTTGACAATGATTCGTACAAAATGGACAAGGTGCATTCGCCTGCTGCTCATAAGAAAATGTATCTAAATCACGAAGATCCCATGTGCTCACTTCTTTCGGATTCTTCTCATATTGCTCTTTTGCGATCAATCCGACACCAATTGCACCCATGATCCCTGGATATGGTGCTCTGATCACTTCTCTTCCTACATATTCTTCCATCGCACGTAAAACCGCATCATTTTCAAAAGTGCCACCTTGTACCACAATCTTAGTTCCAAGAGAATCAAGATTTGATACGCGGATAACCTTTGTAAATACATTCTGGATGATCGATCTGCATAATCCAGCCATGATATCTTCTGGATTCTTACCGTTTCGCTGCTCTGTGATAATACTGCTGTTCATAAATACCGTACAACGACTACCCAAAACTGCTGGGTTTTTAGACGCAAACGCTTTCTTTGCAATCTCTTTTGTCGGAATATGTAAAGAGGATGCGAAGTTTTCAAGGAATGAACCGCATCCAGAAGAGCACGCCTCATTTAATAAAATATTTGTGATAACTCCATCCTCTAACCAGATTGCTTTCATATCCTGTCCACCAATATCCAAAATAAAAGAGGCGTCTTTGACATATTTTTCAGAAGCTCTTGCATGTGCTACCGTCTCAACCGTATGGCAAGGGATTTCAAAAGCTTTGGAAAACAGCATTTCTCCATACCCAGTCGTACCAGCTGATAAAATTTCTAATTCTGCTCCTGCTTCTTCATATCGTTTTCTTAAACAGATCAAGGCCTCTTTCGCTACTTTCAGCGGATCCCCTTCATTCGGTGCATAAAAAGAATCCAGAATTTCTTCTTGTTCATCTAATAATACAAATTTTGTTGTGGTACTTCCTGCATCAATCCCAAGAAAACATCGAACAACCTCTCCTTTTGTGGTTTCTTCCATGTCACCTGTTTCTTCTTATGTGCTTCTTTAAAAGCATTTTCTTCTTCTTTTGATTCAAAAAATGGTTTTGCAATTTCTCCTGAAACGTGGGAATGATCTTTCTGTGCGTCTTCCAGTATTACTAACATTTTATTCACATCTTTTGGTTTGCTGTCTGCAAACATCTTATCCAAAGATAATGCTGCCCCATATGCAATCATTAATTCTGAATGCTTTGGACAAAGAATCTCATCTTCTTTCAAATTCAGACGTTCAGCAAAAACTTTTACCAGAGTTGGATGAAATGTTAATGGTCCACCTTCAAATGCGACAGGTTTTTTAATCTCCAATCCCTGTGCCAACCCTCCGATCGTCTGTTTCGCGATCGCATGGAATGCGGATAACGCAAGGTCTTCCTTGGCTGCTCCCTGATTCAGAAGTGGTTGGATATCTGTCTTTGCATATACCCCGCATCTTCCAGAAATATCATATAAATGTGTTCCTTTTTGTGCCAACTCATTAAACTGTTCCACTGGTACTTTTAATACGGATGCAATTTCATCAATAAATGCTCCCGTTCCACCCGCACAGCTTCCATTCATACGCATATCGGAAACACTTTGTGACTGTCCATTTTCAGAATCTTTAAAAAAGATCATCTTGGCATCCTGTCCACCTAACTCAATTGCCGTTCCGACCTGGTCAAACTGATCTTGTAATGCGATCGCATTGGCTGCAACTTCCTGCACAAATGGTACTTTTAAAATAGATGCCACTGGTTTTGCCCCAGAGCCAGTCAGACACAATCTGATCTTCTTATCTCTTATATGTCCGCAAAACTTCTTAATGCTTCGGATCACACTTGCGATCTGATTTGCATGATGTCTTGCATAATCAGAAAATAACAGTTGATGACGGTCATTGGCATCAACTGCTACTATTTTGGTTGTCGTAGATCCTACGTCGATCCCGACTAATATATTTTGTTCGTTTGATTTTGTCATTTCGTTATTCATCATTCGTTATCGTCTTTTCTCCTTCTTTTGAGCTTTACGTTTTATCATAACTCAAATTAATAGAAAATGTAAGATAAAAATGGATTTTAACACTTTCTTCACACTTTTTCATTTAGTTTCTGCTTACGTTCCCTCCAATCTGGAAGAATATGACTCATCAAATCATAAAAATCTCTGGTTAATGGCTTGGTTCTAAAAGATGACATAATTCATGCACCAAAACATACTCTACACATTCCTCTGGTTTTACAGCCAGCTGCAGATTCATCCGAATCTTTTTACTGTGAATACTACAGCTTCCCCATCTTGTTTTCATATCTCGAATCGTAAAGCCATTCGCATGAACTTTCATGATTGATTCCCATCTCATTGCATATTCTATGATCTTGTCTTCCAGCCATTTCCTTTGTTCCAGATTAATTTCCTGCTGTGATGAATTTTGCCTGTTTTTACTTTTTCATGGTTTTTAAAATCACTCTTCTTTTTTTCTTAAAGGAAACGAAAAACCTCTTCGTTGGAAACTCTCATTGGAACTGTTACCAAAACATCTCCGTTTGGAGGTTTCACGTAGATATTTATATTTTTAATCTTCCTTCGCTCAATCTCAATATTTAATGTTCCTATTTGTTTTATCATTATTCTTATTTCTTTCTCTGAATCAGCATATGTATCAATACATACAAAACAATCAGAAACCCTGATATAAATCCTGCCACACTAAGATATGGCATTCCTAACACTCTCGGTGTTACATCACTTAGACATAAAATTGCAGAGCTAAACCAAAGTGCCATCACGATCAATACAAGCAACAGATGATCAAATCCTTTTTTAATTCTCTACCTGCTTTCTCGATCTGCGCAGATTCAATGTTTACCCTTACCTGTCCATTCTTTGTAATGTTCAAAAGATCTGATACCTGTGCTGGTATCTCCAAAGATTTCTTAGATGACCCATAAATATCTCTCAAAGCATGTCTTATCTCTTTCTTTATATCAATCTCATGAAACATATTCGCAGACATATAAGAAGTCAATATCTGTATCATATTCACTTCTGGAGAACATAATTTCAATGTTCCTTCCATAGTCACCATACTTCTTGCAAGCAGCGTAATATCTGGTTCGATCGCAATCTTATGTTTCTTCAAAAGCCCTATTGCATCTTCCATCAATTCTCCAAGATCCATGGTCCCGAAATCCATATTCATGTATTTTCCAACCATATCATCAAGATCCGTATACAAACTAGCATGGTCGATCTTCTCTGTCGGTTTTCCAAACGATAAGAATGCATTCTTAAGTTCATAAATATCATTTTTAAGAATAGCTGTGATCGCACGTTTCATGATCGCACGGTAATGTTCAGATAGATCACCTGCCATTCCAAGATCAAGCCATACGATCTGACCACCACTAATCCATAGATTCCCTGGATGTGGATCTGCATGAAAAAACCATCCGCCAAAATCTGTTTACAATAGTTTTGTGCTGTTTTCTGGGCAATCTCCTTCCTATCATACCCATTGCGATCAAGTTCCTCGATATGGTCGATCTGGATTCCATCAACATAACTCATCACCAGCAAATGCTCATTCGAATATTCCTTATATACTTTCGGACATGTCACATATGCAACGTCCTTCTGGTTCTCATAAAATCGTTCCAAATGTTGTGCTTCTTTTTCAAAATCCATTTCTTCTTTGGATGTCTCCCACAACTCATCAATAACTTTTCTAAAATCAATCAATTCACCGGTTCCTGTTGCAAAATTTAAAAATCCAGAAGCCTTCTTTAACAGAGCAATATCTTCTGCCATGATCTGTTTAATCTGCGGTCTCTGGATTTTTAATACAACTTTACTGCCATCTCCTAAAACGGCCTCATGGACCTGTGCGATTGATGCACACCCAACTGGTATCTGGTTAATCTTCTGAAATAGTTGACCGGGGTCATTATGAAGTTCTTTATTCAAGATCTTCCATATTTCATTAAAACTCATCGGTTTTACATCCGTGCGAAGTCTCGCTAACTCATGACAATACTTCTCTGGCAATATATCCGAACGCATTGACATGATCTGCCCAAGCTTTACATAAGTTGGACCAAGATCTTCTAAAATACTGCATAACTTCTCTGGATTGATCCCATGTGTGACATTATGCTGATTTAATACATGCAAGATCTCTTTCAGTCTTCCTGTTTCCTGTTTCATAAGTACCTCTTATTGTTCAGTTTCATCCTCTTGTACTTGTGATGTCTCTGAATCTGTTGTTGCTTCACTTTCTTCCACTTCAACATCTTCTTCAGCTTCCTGTTTTTCTTTCTGAAGTGCCTCAGCTTTTGCAATTCTTTCTTTTAAAAGTGCAAGATCTTCTGGGGACATTTCATCAACACATTCAAATGCTTTATCATATTTCTTAGTCACTTGGATAGATACATGTTCTTTGACTTTCTGTTTTGCATTGTGCTTTAATTCCTGATTTAACACTTTTCCATGTTCTACAGTACGTTCACCCTTTTCAATCATTTTCTCAAGAATGTCTTTGGTAACTTCTGCAGTTGTTGCTGCTGCACCTACACTTGCAAGAAATGCTTTTTTCATTCCATTTGTGAAATCCATATGTCATCATCCTTTCTATAATTTAGCATGATCATTTGTCACTTTTATTTTACCACTATAGATCTTCAAGGACAACCGTAAATGGTCCATCATTTATTAAAGCAACTTCCATATGTGCTCCAAAAATACCTGTCTGTACAACATCTATTTCCTTGTTGCATTCCTTAATGATATATTCATATAATTCTTCTGCTTTCTTTGGATCTCCTGCCTGTGTAAAACTTGGACGATTTCCTTTTCTGCAGCTTGCATAAAGCGTAAACTGAGATACTAACAACAATTCTCCATCCACATCTTTTAATGAACAATTTGTTTTTCCATTTTCATCTTCAAAAATACGAAGATTGATCATCTTACGAATATATTTATCGGCTTCTTCTTTTGTATCTTCCTGCCCTACACCGATCAAAACTAAATATCCTTTTTTATCTTCCCTGTGTATTCATCATCTACTTTTACCGATGCTTCTTTTACTCTCTGAATTACAAATTTCATTGCTTTTCCTTCCTTTAAGGTATTATTTTCTTTAAATATTCCTACATAAAGAAAAAGATCAGAAATTAAAAATCTCTGATCTTTTATATCCTTATGTAAGATAAATAAATCCTAGTTGTTGATTAATTTATCTTCGTTGCTCCAGCTGTATAAGCTACGGATTTCTTTTCCGACAACTTCAGACTGATGTTCAGCAGCTAATTTTCTCATAGCTTTGAAGTGAACCTGAGATCCTGCATCAGACATATCTAATAAGAAGTCTTTAGCGAATGTTCCGTCCTGAATATCTGTAAGAACCTGTTTCATAGCTTTCTTAGTATCTTCTGTGATGATCTTAGGTCCTGTGATGTAATCACCATATTCAGCTGTGTTAGAGATAGAATATCTCATTCCTTCGAATCCTGACTGGTAGATTAAGTCTACGATCAGTTTCATTTCATGGATACACTCAAAGTAAGCGTTTCTTGGATCATATCCAGCTTCTACTAATGTTTCGAAACCAGCCTGCATTAATGCACAAACACCACCGCAAAGTACTGCCTGTTCTCCGAAAAGGTCTGTTTCTGTTTCTGTTCTGAATGTAGTTTCAAGAACACCAGCTCTTGCTCCACCAATTCCTAAAGAATAAGCAAGTGCTAAATCTAATGCTTTACCTGTAGCATCCTGTTCAACAGCTACTAAGCAAGGAGTTCCTTTTCCTGCCTGATATTCGCTTCTTACAGTATGTCCTGGAGCTTTAGGTGCGATCATAGTTACATCCACATCTTTTGGAGGTGTGATGCATCCGAAGTGGATATTGAAACCATGAGCGAACATTAACATATTTCCTGGCTCTAAGTTTGGTTCGATGCTTTCTTTGTATAATTTAGCCTGTTTTTCATCGTTGATCAGAATCATGATGATATCAGCTTTCTTAGCAGCTTCTGCAGATGTGTACACTTCAAATCCCTGTTCTTCTGCTCTCTTCCAAGATCTGCTTCCTTCATAAAGACCGATGATAACATTGCATCCAGACTCTTTTAAGTTAAGGGCATGCGCATGTCCCTGGCTTCCATAACCGATAATAGCGATGGTTTTCCATCTAAAAGTGATAAGTTACAGTCTTCTTGATAATAAATCTTTGCCATTTTTCATTCCTCCATTTTTTGGCTTTATAGTAAGGGTCCTGACCCGTTACTCTCATCAAAATATATTAGAGTTATCTTCTCCTCTTGATAAACCAGTGATTCCTGTTCTCACAATTTCGATCACTCCAAAATCACTGATCAGATTGATAAATGCTTCTATCTTATTCACATTCCCAGTTAACTCGATCATCAGATTATCCTTAGATACATCCACAACTTTCGCTCTGAAAATATCTGCAATCGTGATAACCTCCTGTTTCTCTGTCTTGTTTGCACGGATCTTTGCAAGGATCAATTCTCTGCAAACAGACTTACTGTTTTCCAGTTCAAAAATCTTCACAACATCTTCCAGTTTTGAAAGTTGATTCTTGATCTGTTTCAAGATCATATCATCACCGCTGACTGCGATCGTAATTCTTGAAAACTTCTGATCTTGTGTCGTACATGCTGTGATGCTGTCTATGTTATACCCTCTTCTTGTAAATAAACCAGAAATTCGGCTTAATACCCCGGGAGTATTCTCTACTAAAATAGAAAGAACGATCTGTCGCATATCTTTTATTTCCTTTCTTTGTCTTATTCTATCACCGTAATGGTATATTACAGGGTATTGGTAACTTTTTTTATTCTACCAATTATACAAATATGTGTCAAGAAAGAATATGATATGACAGTGATTCTACCTTGACACATTTTCATTTTAATTTATTTTTGTTTATTCTTCTTCAACAGAATCACCAGAAGGTGTTGATTCTGTCGCCGCAGCTGTCGTTGTATGATGTGCTGTGGTTGGTCTTGGTGCAGATGTCTGTGGCTGTGACGTTGTACTTTCTGTCACACGTTCTTCTGTACTTCTCGTAGTTGTAGACCTTGTACTATAAGTCGTATGGCTGCTGCTTGTTGTGCTGTAACTTTCCTGCTGATAGCTGCTTCTTGTACTAGATGTTGAATATGATGAACTACTGCTTGTTGAGTCAGATGATGATGTTCCGGAATATCCAAATGTCTCAACAGAAGATATTCCTCCATATTCTTTTGCCCAGTCTTTTTCACTGCCTTTGTCAAATAAGAAATAATTCATGGCTGCTTTATTAGCACTGAAGTTTATAAAGAATACGAACATATTGCTCTGTGCTCTTCCCATCTTATAAGTACCTTCTAATGGCACCCTCATCTGGTCGATTTCTGTCGTCCCCATCTGAACAACTTTCAATACCAGACTCTTCAGGTATTTTGCACTCATATCTGTTGACACATCGGCTAATGAATCTAACGCAATATCTGCGATCTTTGTTGGGCTCTGCTGCAATACTTTATTAAGTGCTGCTTGAAGTACTGCTCTTTGACGACCTGTTCTTCCAAAGTCTCCATCTCCGTATTTCTTAGAAACAACGTAACGAACCCTGGCATATCCTAATGCCTGATTTCCATTCAATGTCTGTTTCCCAACCTTCACATTACGGTATTTCTTCTTTGAAATGTAATTTGTTGTATTCAAGTATTTTGCTTCTTTTTCTTCCAGCGAAATTTCTACACCGCCAACTTTATTGATAACTTTCTCAAATGTTGAGAAATCAACAACACAATACTTGTCGATCTTAATCCCAAAGTTCTTAGCGATCGTCTGGTATAATAATTCTACACCACCAAATGCATAGGCTGCATTTAACTTGTTATGTCCATGTCCTGGAATCTCAACATACATATCTCTCATCAAAGAAGTGAGCTTTAATTCTTTTGTCTTAAAATTGACCGTTGCGATCATAATACTGTCAGATCTTCCGTGATCACCTTTGATTGCTCCATGATCAGATCCAACTAATAAGATATTAATAACATTCTTATTAAATGTCAGATTATCATCTACCTTTACGTCTGTCAGTGTACTTCCATTCTTATTATTCACTGCTGCTTCTAATCTTGCATCATAATATCCAAGCACTCCCCCTGCAGCAATTCCTATGATCAAAAACAGACTTAGGATAATTTTAAACTTCTTAATCTTCATTCGTGTCCTCCTCACAATTATCTGCTTATCATTGTAGATTATATCATATCATACAAAAAACAGTAGGTGATTTTATTAAGTTTTTGTTAAGCTTTCCAATAAGTCTGATTCATCGTAAGCTTTAAAACCATCCATTTTGGCAGTTTTTTATAATTTCTTCCAAGTTTATATCCGATCAATTTAAATCCTGTATCGATCACATACTTTGGAATAAGATATATTTTCCCCTTTTTAAAAAGATGCTTGATCGTCGCGATAACCATTTTTACACCTTCCGATTCTGATCTCACTTTAAGAAACAATCCTCCATGATCTACTTGTGACACTGCAAGATCGAAATTCCTATGTAACTGTTGTATCGCCTTGTAATCATGCCAATGCCATACCCTTGCATCTGCCTGATAGGCAACTGCCTTTCCATCTTCGATCATCTTTGAAGCCATGATCATGTCCTCGTTAAAAATTGTTTTATGCTCGAAGCCTCCCATTGCATCATACTCTGATCTTCGATAAGCACTGCATACATTTGAACAGAAAAATGTTTTGATCCCCAGAGTATCCAGATCCTCTTTTGTTTTAACTCTGCTTTCTAGAGGATAATTAAAGATTCTTGTATAATACTCAATATAATTTTTTCAGGATCAGCCATCTGCCTTCCATAAGCAGCTGTTACTATTGGATCATCAAATGCTTTAATCAGATTTTCCACCATATATTTATCTTTTGGAATCGCATCATCTGTCATAAACATTAAAATGTCAGCTTCTTTGGCAAGCGATGCTCCATAATCTCTTGTTTTCCCATGATCAAATTCTTCTTTTTTAATATGATGAACTTCTACATTATCATATGGAGTGATCATTTCCTCGTCAAAAAATTCTGCCTCTGTGTTAACTAAAATAATGCGGTCTGGTTTTCTTGTCTGCAATGCAAGTCGTTTTAATGATTCCTGAAACTTATCTCCTGGCTTATATGTTGGTATGATCAAGTCAATTACCATGATTTTCCTTTCTATCTTAGATCTATCTGCGGACTTTAGTTCCTTTGCTATCTCTTTTTGATAGTTTTAACCGATGAAATTCCAGTTCTTTTCTTTATATACGATAGAACTGATATTCTGTGCTGCCATCACATAAATATTCGTTAGTGAATCATCTTTTGATAACTTCATTCCACGAACACCTAATGCACTCTTCTTCTTTTTTGGAATCTCGGAAAGCAAGAATTTTAAGAAAACTCCTTCTTTCGTCTGAAGGACTACTTTGTCTTCGGATCCTTCCATCCAGTCTATCGGAATCACTTCGATCAACTCATCTTCCGATAATTTGGTTGCCTGCACAGTTCTCTTTGCTGCATTTAACAACTCTCCATCCATCACTTTTAACATACTTTTTGCTGTTGCAAATAAAAGTGATGAATGAATCATTGATTCTGCATCCAGCACTTGGATGATATATTCTTTTGTACTGTCATAATTACATAAATTATCAATTGGTACCCCTTTATCCCTGAATTTTCCGGCTGGAATATCCAGTACCTTGATCTGGTGCATCACACCGAGATTGGTAAAGATACAGATCTTATCTGTATTCATACAAGGCACAATAAACTTGTATTCTTTTAAGATATTTTCCTTATTTCTCTGATAAGTTGCCTTATCCATTGTCTTGGAATATCCAAAACGATCCATCACAAAATAACCGTCTCTTCTTTGACTGGTGCAGCAACATAAACTGCCTCTTTTCCATCTTCGACCACAGTTCTTCTTTCGCGTCCAAATTCTTTTTAATCTTATCTAATTCTTTACGAATCACGTTCTTTAAAGATTTCTCGTTATTTAAGATATCTTCATATTCTTCGATCTTTGCAAGAATCTCTTCATATTCTTCTTTTAACATCAAAATCTCTAATCCGATCAATCGGTATAATTTAAGATCAAGGATCGCACTTGCCTGTTTGTCTGTAAAAGAAAGCTTGGTTGCTTCGATCATAGAATCTGAAGACTTGAAATTAATATTTCCAACATCTCCTTTGGTAAGGCATGCCTTCACTTCCTTCTGACTCTTACTTCCACGAATGATTTCAATGATCAGATCAATCATATCACATGCTTTGATCAACCCTTCTTTAATTTCTCTTTGTTCATATAATTTTGATAGTAATGTTTTATATTTTCTTCTTGTTACTTCATAATAAAACTGCGTATGATTTTCAATGATTCCCTTAAGATCCAGTGTCTCCGGACGTCCATCAACAATCGCCAGCATATTCACACCAAATGTATCCTCAAGTTTTGTTTTCTTATATAAGAGATTTTTTAAGCGTTCAACATCTGCACCCTTTCGAAGTTCTAATACAATTCGGATTCCATCTTTAGAGGATTCATTGGAAATATCCAAAATATCTGTTGTCACTTTGTTCTCTATGAGTGCTACGGTATCTGATAAAAACTTGGAAATATTATTTCCGATCATTGTGTATGGAATTTCTGAAATTACCAGTTTATCTTTTTCCCCACGTTTCTTTGCTGGTTCAAAAGTTACTTTTCCTCTTAATTTTAATTTACCTGTTCCTGAAGAATAAATATTTAACAAATCTTTCTTATTGATCACAAGGCCGCCTGTTGGAAAATCCGGACCTTTTATATATTCCATGAGTTCTTCGTTTGTGATGCTTTCTTTTCGCATATATGCTTTCACTGCATCAACAACTTCCCCTAAATTATGTGGTGGAATACTCGTTGTCATACCAACAGCGATTCCATCTGCTCCATTTACCAATAAGTTTGGCACCTTAACTGGAAGTACTTCAGGTTCTTTTTCTGTTTCATCAAAGTTCGATACAAAATCAACTACATTTTTGTCAAGGTCTGCAAGATATGCTTCCTGTGTGATCTTCTGAAGTCGTGCTTCTGTATATCGCATAGCCGCAGCGCCGTCTCCCTCTATGGAACCAAAGTTTCCATGTCCATCAACAAGAGGGACTCCTTTTTTGAAATCCTGAGACATAACAACTAAGGATTCGTAGATGGAACTGTCACCATGTGGATGATATTTACCCATGGTATCCCCGACAATTCTTGCAGATTTTCGATGTGGCCTGTCATAACGAAGTCCTAATTCATCCATGGAATATAAAACTCTTCTCTGTACTGGCTTTAATCCATCTCTGGCATCTGGAAGTGCTCTTGCACAAATAACACTCATCGCATAATCGATATATGATTTTTGCATAACCTCAGAAAATTCTGCTTTAATAATATGTTCTGACATTATCTATTGTTTCCTTTCTATTTATATATCTAACATCGCTTCATTTGCATTTTCATAAATGAACTGTCTGCGAGGTGGTACGTCGCTTCCCATCAGCATAGAAGTAATATCGGAGGCCATTCTAGCATCTTCGATCTCAATCTGTTTTAATGTACGACTTTCTGGATTCAGCGTTGTCTCCCATAACTGTTGTGCATCCATCTCTCCTAAACCTTTATAACGTTGTAAAGTAAAGTTTCCCTTATGTTCTGCACGATATCTTGTCAGTGCTGCATCATCAAACAGATAAGTTTCTTCGCCCTTTTGGGGCATTGCTTTGTAAAGCGGCGGTGTTGCAAGAAATACATGTCCATGCGTGATCAATTCTGGCATAAAACGATAAAAGAACGTCAAAAGCAATGTTGCGATATGTGCACCATCCACATCAGCATCTGTCATAATAATGATCTTGTGATAACGAAGCTTACTGATATCAAAATCATTTCCATATCCTTCAGAAAAACCACATCCAAATGCATTGATCATCGTTTTAATTCTGCATTCGCAAGAACTTTATCCATCGTAGCTTTCTCTACATTTAAGATTTTTCCTCGAATTGGAAGGATTGCCTGTGTCTTTCGATTTCTTGCTGTTTTTGCAGAACCACCAGCAGAATCTCCCTCGACAATAAAAATCTCACAGTCTTGTGCTTTACGACTTTCACAGTTCGCCAGTTTTCCGTTGCTGTCAATTGACAACTTCTGTTTTACCAGCATATTCGTCTTCGCTTTTTCTTCCGCTTTACGGATCTTCGCTGATTTTTCCGCACATGCCAGCACTTTTTTAAAGTATCTAGATTCTTATCAAAATAAAGAACCAATTCTTCTCCCGCGATCTCTCCAACTGCTTTGGCTGCATCTGGATTATCCAGTTTCGTCTTCGTCTGTCCTTCAAATCTTGGTTCTGGATGTTTGACGGAAACGATTGCTGTCATACCATTTCTCACATCTGTTCCAGTAAAATTCGAATCTTTTCTTTTAATACCCCGATCTCTCTGGCATATTGATTCATGATCGTAGTGAATTTCGTCTTAAACCCTGTGATATGTGTTCCACCTTCGATCGTATAAATGTTATTACAAAATCCCAGAATATTCTCCCCAAAATCCTCTGTATACTGAAATGCCACTTCTGCCTCAATTCCATCAATCATTCTTTTAAAATATACTGGTTCATGAAGCATTTGTTTTCCTTCATTTAATTTCTTTACATAAGCGCAGATTCCTTCTGGCTCATGATAATCAACTGTTGTTTCTTCACCTTCTCGTTCATTCACATAATGAATCGTAAGTTTTGGATTCAAATACGCAGTCTCATGCAAACGGTTTCTAACCATTGCTGCTTTAAAATATGTCTTATCAAAAATCTCTGGGTCTGGTAAAAACTGGACGTTTGTTCCCGTATCTGATTTTCTACAGGTACCGATCACCTCAAGAGGTGTTATGATCTTTCCACGCTCATATCTCTGCTGGTAAATCTTTCCTCCTTGTTTTACAGTTACCGTAAGCCATGTTGAAAGGGCATTAACAACGGATGCACCAACTCCATGCAGTCCTCCAGAAATCTTATATCCTCCATCTCCAAACTTACCTCCTGCATGTAACATGGTAAATACCATCTCTACCGCTGTTTTTCCTGTTCTTTCATTAATTCCGACCGGAATTCCTCGTCCATTGTCCGTAATAGTTGCTGTTCCATCTTTATTTAAAGATACTGTGATCTCATCACAATATCCTGCCAGAAATTCATCGACCGAATTGTCTACTATCTCATATATTAAATGATTCAATCCCTTGGTAGATACACTTCCAATGTACATTCCAGGGCGTTTTCTAACAGCTTCTAGTCCTTCTAAAACTGAAATACTATTAGCATCATATGTCTTATTTGCCATAAATACGCAACTCTCCTTTTTCTCTTTCGGTTATCTAGTGTATCACACAATGATCTTCTTCGTCAATTGAGCTGTTTCTTATAGCCGTCATTCGACAGTAATTGACTTTACCTCCCAAAATCTCTATAATGAAATATGAATAAACTAGAAAGGAACAATAAGTATGAAACGTAGGATTTTCAAACAGTTCCTATCCGGTATATTAGGGATCATATTACTGCTATCCCTTGCTGGATGTGGACAGAGTACAAGTAACTCAAAACCTGATGACACCATGGAGGCATTCTATGATCTGATCATAAAACAAGATACAACATCGATGACAGATCTTGGAATTGATAATTCTGAAGCATCTGATACTTTAAAAACATATCAGACATCCATGATATCAACTCTTCAGAAGAGTTTTAAGAATGCAGGCGTTACGATCACTAAGAAACAAGCAAATGAAATCTATAAAGCGATCAGCAGCAAACTTTCTTCCTTAGACCACAAGATCACGGTAACAGGTCAAGATAAGAAAAATGCAACAGTTAAGGTGTCTAGCCAATACATCAATTATCTGGACATTTTTAAACAAGCAAAACAGACTACTTTGGATGAATTAAAACCTCTTCACATTGAGAACTTATCCGATGCAAAGAAACAATTAGTATCTAATGTGATCGAAGCTTTCAATTCTATTGATGTATCCTCTGATATGCATACACAAACATTTAAATTAAAACTACAGAAGATCAAAAGCGGTAAAAATACCCTTCATATCTTCTTCCCGGATAATTATGAAGAAGTCGGATCTAAACTCATGAAAAATGCAACAAATCAATAAATATAAAAGGTTAGCAGTATGATCACACTGCTAACCTTTTTATATTGATCCTAATTACAATTCGTCTGCTTCCATCATCTGCCTAAGCAGTTCCCTTGCTTCTCTGCAGCGATTTTTAACACTTCGCTCTGTAATTCTAAATAAATCTGCAATTTCTTTACATTTCAATCCATAAACATATCGAAATAAAATCGTATCTCGATGTCTTCGTGGTAATGCCGCCAGATTCTGTTTTAAAGATTCCAGATCGATCATCTGCAGATAATTATCTCTAGGATCTTCAACAAAATCCCCTTCTGACCCGTCTTCATATGTAAGACTCTCGTGTTCATTATTCTTTTCATTTTTCAACAATGTAAAGGATTCATTCTTTGTTATTGCCGTAAGAAAATAAAATAACTTCTTCCTCTGGCACCTTCAAAATACTTTCCGGATATACCAATGCTTTTTCAAATACACTTTGCACCACGTCTTGTGCTAGATCATTGTCTTTCACATGATTCTTTGCAATACAAAATAACTTCCTTGAATATGCCTCATACAATTTCTCTATGTATTTGATCGTCTTTTTCCCTATTGGTTTTCTCTTTCGAATTCTCATAATATTTCACTTTCAATTTTCTTAAATTGTTTTTTCTGAACTATTATAAAGATATATTGTTCTATTACAAATGTTTGTATAATGATCTATCCAAATAATAGCTCTTCAAAAATGATTTCCATGTTTTCTTGCGAATATTCAATCTCTTTTGAGTAAATTCGAGCAATCTCCTGCGGTGTCTTCAAAATATGATTTCTCTTACAATATTCATTCATCTGTTCAATTATCAAACAGCTTAAAATTGCGAACTTAACTTTATCGATCAGATTATTATCTTCACAGGATTTCATAAAGTAACGATAAATAAAATAACTCATCAAATGTTCCATATATGACTCATCGATTCCTTGTTCTTTGATCATGCATGGCATTGGTTCCATCTTGCAAAACATCTTCTGAATCTTTGGCTCCATAAAATCTAATTCCTGATATATAGATATCCAGTTTTTGATATATGTTTCTTCTCGCATTTGACTTAATATATGATTCTTCTTTATAGGATCATTTTTCCATGTATTCAGAATCTCACCCGTTTGGTTCAAATGATCCTGGATTCCCTGCACCACATCAAATATCTGTTCTATTCTTTGTTCCACTGGGTTTTCTTTCTTTTTCAGCAAATCCAATATCCATAATTGAATTTCTAAAACTGATTCATCAAAGTCATCCGTTGACTCTGTATTCGTTCCCTGAATCTGGCATAATCCAAATTCCTTTGTCTCAAACATCAGCCGTGTAGCTTCTTCGCATGCCATTCCAAGACCTGTCTGGCGAATATTTCCATATTCATTATGAAATCTCGGATGCTGTGTACATATCTCACACAAAGCGTCTTCTCCTAATTCAATATAAATATCACATAAATTTTTCTGATTCAAAAACACACAGCGGTCACGATCATCAAGATGAAATGCTGGAGTGCCTTCGTGATCAATGCCTTTCATCAGCCTGTCACGAAATTCTCCTTTAACATTCTGATATTTTTTATAGGACTTAGAATCGATCATGATCTCCCATCCAATGCAGCAACTATCTTTGCATTTATCTGCAATGCACTGAAAATCCTTATAATAATCAGGAATATATTCTTTCATCTTATCCTCCAAAATATTTTCATTCTTATGAAACTTTTATCTGATGTTCCAGCCGCATCCAATCTGCAACTGCTGCAATAAATTGTGAATTTGTCGGACGTTCCTGTCCTTCCATCACAAATGTTCCAAAAATCTCTTTTAAAAGTTCTTGATTTCCTTTGGTCCATACAATATCGATCGCATGGCGGATCGCCCGTTCAACACTACTGGTCGTTGTTTTACATTTCTTTGCAATCTCAGGGTATAATAATTTTGTAATATAATTTATACGATTACAGTCTTCTATCGCCATTAGAATCGCATATTTCATATAACGGCACCCTTTAATATGTGCAGGCACCCCTAAATTCCTAACCAAAAAGCTAATCTGCCTTCGAACATCATTCGTTCCACACATGCTACACATTCTTTTTGATCGTCCATGCAATGCTTTCTCATTTTTTTGAATATCATTATTTACTGAACGTATCCGTATCATCTGTGAAATTCTCTCTGCAAGAATTCCTGCCTGAAACGGTTTCATCATACAATAATCAACTTTTAACCGTCTGATACACTCCATCAGCTCTCTATTTTCGAGCATTGTTAATGCAATAAATGCTGGAATTTTATCTGGTTCTATCAATTCCCTGCATTTTTCGATTACACCAATTCCGTCAATCTCTGAAAGCATCAGATCAATAACTACAAGATCAGGTTTTAATTTTATAATATCATCCAATGTATCCACCCCATTATCTCTTACTGATATTACATTATATTTTCCTGATAATTCTTTCTTTAATTGTTCTGCCTCGTCCGGATAACTGTCTGCAATTAAAACTCTATGTCTTTCATCCATATTTTCTCCTTCAGACAATCTCCCTGTATTCGTCCATATGCATCTTATATTATCTCATCATCATCATCTTAAGATGCATTCATATGATAATCGAGTCTTAGTTTATCCGCGATCAATGCAATAAACTCTGAATTTGTCGGCTTTCCCTTTCCAGAACTTATCGTATAACCAAACATTTCTTCCAGCAATTCAACTTTTCCACGACTCCATGCCACCTCAATCGCATGCCGAATCGCCCTCTCTACGCTGCTTGATGTCGTTTTGTATTTTTTCGCAATTGTTGGATATAATAACTTTGTAATATAATTCATCATATTAATATCCTCAATTGCCATGATAATTCCCTCTCTAATATACTGATACCCCTTTATATGAGCCGGAATTCCAAGATCTCTTATGATCTTTGTCACATCCTGTTTCATATGAAATTCATGATCGATCACTGTTCTTTGATCATTTTTCTTAAAATTATTTTCTGTTTCTTTCTGAATGATTTTCTGATCCAATCCTTTGATTTTTGCAACTTGTTTGATCCTGCGGCACAGTACCTCATTCTTAAATGGTCTCATCATACAATAATCAATGTCCATATGATTGACGCATTCGATCAATTTCTCAGTACCGATCGATGTTAAAACAATAAATACTGGTAATTGTTCATATTCCATACATTCTCTGCATTTTTCGATCACCCCGACTCCATCGATATATGGCAGCATGATATCAATTAAGACAACTTCTGGTTTCTTTCTAATGATCTCATCAACTGCTTTCATTCCATCGAATACTGTTCCAACAATATCAAACTCTCTATTCAGTTCATTTTCTAACTCCTCTGCTTCTGATACGTCCCCATCCACAATTAAAATATTTAACTTCTTTTCCAACTTTTTCAACCTCCTGATCATGATTATGATGTCTTATGCTGTTATTTTTCCTCGATCAGTACTTCATCTCCATATTCCAGGCGTATTTTATCCGCGATCAATGCAATAAACTCTGAATTCGTAGGTTTTCCTTTTCCTGCATGAATCGTATAGCCAAACAATGCATCGATCGTGTCCATATTTCCTCTTCCCCAGGCAACCTCGATCGCATGTCTGATCGCTCGTTCTACCCTGCTTGGTGTCGTATCAAACTTCTGTGCGATTGACGGATACAGCTGTTTTGTTATGGAATTTAAAATATCCATATCACAGACTGCCATCATGATCGAATCTCTTAAGTACTGATAACCTTTGATATGAGCCGGAACCCCGATCTCATGAATCATATTCGTTATGATGATCTCCAACTGGTTTTCTGTCAATCCATGAATCTTCTCTGGTACAGAAACGAATGGTCTTTCAGGAATCTGCTGTTTTATCTTTGCCTGCTTGATCTGCTTAATGATCGTTCTTAGATCAAACGGCTTTAAAATAAAATAAGATGCTCCTAATTCCATAGCCTCTTCGCAGACATTTTCCTGCCCCATTGCGGAGACAATAATGATCGGTCTTTTACTTAGATCTTCTGTTTGCAAACGTTCTAATACACCAATTCCATCGAGTTTCGGCATAATGATATCCAGTAATACAACATCCGGTTGTTTTTCCTTGATGATACGCAATGCTTCTTCTCCATCATCCGCACTTGCGATTACTTCAATATCACTTTCCTGCTCTAACAGTTCTGTCATCATCTCAACAGTTCTCTGGTTGTCATCTGCAATAGCCACATTAATCTTGTTCATCTTCAGTCCTCCCATTCTGTTTTTCTCTACAAATTAATATATATTTGATTTAAGTTTACAAACAACCCATATTTCTTCGCAAGTTTTGGTTGATTTCCAAAGGATTCGACATAATTCGACAAAATTAATTCTATTTTTTAAAATCTATGTCATATTTCGCTGCGTAAATTGTTAAATATACAATTTCTCACTTCGATGATTCCATATGACATCCAGTAACTCTGTTGTTGTCACAACAATCTGATCTGCTTCGGCATGCATCAGCTCCTCTCTGTTCTCAAATCTGTACAATGTTCTAATGTTTGACAGATTATTTTCTTTCTTTCCTAGTATATCATGTCTTCGACTTCCTGTCATAAGAATTTGCAATTCCTTTTTATTTCACTTTACTTCCTGCATGATCTTTATAAACTTCAATCTTTTGATCGATCTGATCTTTCAATTCATCGACATGTGAAATTATGCCAACCAGCTTATTTCCTTCCAAAGACAGTGAATTTATGATCTGCATCGCCTTATTTAAAGAATCCGCATCTAAAGTACCAAATCCCTCATCAATAAAGATCGTATCAACCTGTATCCCGCCTTTTTTGTTCTGGATCACATCACTTAATCCTAACGCAAGAGATAATGCTGCTTTAAATGATTCTCCTCCAGATAATGATCTTACATTTCTTCTTTTTCCTGTCCATTCATCAAGAGTCTCCAATTCCAGACCAGAAGATCCTTTGTTTATATCATTTTCTTCTTTTCGAAGCAGATAATATCTTTGTTCACTCATAACGGACAACCGTTCATTGGCTGCTGCCAAGATCAGATCAAAATATACTGACTGCACAAAACGTTCAAATGAAATCTTTGTCTTTCCTTTTTGTTCTCCATTTGCTGTATCTGACAGATCTTTTAACAGTGTATAGTTCATTTCTGTTTCTTTATACTCTTCCATCTTCTTGTCCATAAATCTTATCGATTGTTCGTTTACAGAGATATGTTGATTTAATTGTTCCAGATTCTGATTTTGTTTTGTATTTCTTTTTTCATCTGATGAAGTTTTGTTTCAAATTTTCTAAAATTCTGAAATTTCTTCATTCATCTCTTTGTGTTCTTCCAACTTG
>ENA-OUNH01000196-OUNH01000196.1-human-gut-metagenome-genome-assembly--contig:-NODE-196-length-22700-cov-6.811412_pt1 | contig 22700 bp, 22 predicted proteins | sample MGYA00242806_ERZ504814 | MGnify/ENA primary metagenome ERZ504814 (study PRJEB26092, sample SAMD00036389) | human gut metagenome | host: Homo sapiens | study: EMG produced TPA metagenomics assembly of...
GAATTTTGCTCACATTTTGAACAAATCGCTGATTCGCCCAATTTCCTACGAAAACTCGCTCTGGAGTTTTGTCTAAGACAAAAGTCTTTGAAGCTCAGACACTCGTCCAATTGGGCTGCGAATTTGTTCAAAATATGGCAAAATTCCAATGCTGCGTTTTCGGTTGCTTATTTATTTTTTATCATATACCAGAAGTCTAAAGTGTGGACAATTACAAGATTGGAAAACTTAAGTGGGTGTGTATGTTGAGTGTTATCGTTTTTTAATTTTTGTAGTGACAGACAGTGTTTATTATAAATACCAATACAGTAAAACATACACACCTACCAGTGGTTTCGATAATTGAAATTATTAACCAGTATCGTATAACATACATGCAAGTTTACACTTCAAATCGATACTTTTTTTGCCTATAAAGATTAGGGTGTCAAAAGTCCCTTTTTTGATATTTGATTTTGTTTGTACCTTGAAAATTTAACACGAACTGGTAAAGGATATGATTTTTGATTTATGATTTCCTGATATCTGAAGCAATGATTCATTGGTTTTATGCTGTTTTCTCATTTGAAGCATACGAATCCAAGCTACTTATATAATCTAATAGCTTCTGAAAATCTAATGCCGCTATTTTAAAATCCAAAGAATAATCGGGTACGCTTTTTGCCGTGTACAGGGATATTATCCACATGATATCTTCGGCGGAGAAGAGATGGAATTGCTTCAACTCTATTTCTAAATTTTGCGTATTCAGAAAATTCTTCCGTTTGCATATACTGTAATTGTTTAGCACGACCAACGGATTTCCAAGATACTTCTTTTCGTGCGCGTGTTTTTAGAAAACGTGGCTGACATCGGTCTCTATAACGACATTCTTCACATTTACTTCTCTGAAAATATGCAACGGAACGATCATTTCCAGGATCATAGCTGCATTCTTCTGGGGTACAGCCATTTTTGCATTTGATGAGATATTTACCATCTTCTGTAAACACAAAATCAGCATATATTTCATCTGGTTTTCGTCCTGTGAAATTGGTTGTAACAAGTTTCAGATTGTGCTCAGATGCTAAACGTGAGTTTTTTTCTCCATTGTATGCTCCATCGGCAACAAAAAAGGAACCATCTGAAAAATCTTTTTTTCGTTTAAGATAATCTTTCATAAACTGATTGTCTGCATAAGTGTTTGGCTGGTAATCATAATCTATGATCAAACTGCCGTTTTCTCCAACAGATTCAACTATGTTTCCAACATAGCCGAGATGTTTGCCACCTGCCTTATATCTAAAAGTAGCTTCAGGATCAGAAGGATTAAGTAATACTTCCGAAGGATTTTCAACTTCCTCTTTTTGTCGAAGTCTTCTTGAACCATCATCGTCAATGATCGTGTGTTCTTTTAGCAGGCGGATAAGAAGCTGATATTCACTTGTATCATCAAAATCACCTGTTGAATCGCAGATTTTTATTAAAATATCAGCATCTTTCATTACAACAATGGTTCTCTCAGTGGCATCCATATCCCGTTTGTGATATATGCATTTATTATAATCATCTTTTTCAATGTAATGATGTTGTTCATCTGGAATCTTGGTCCCACGCTCATTCATTATCTTACAAAGATTGGAAACACAGGTGTAAAACAATTCAAGCAATGAGAGGTTTCTGATATTTGCAGCAACCATTAGGCTGTCCATGCGTTGTTTATCCGGAGTGATGTTCATAAAATCAGATATTTCTTTTGCCATTTTTACGACGCATTCATGAATAAGATCAACATCATGTTCTGTTTCGTAAGAAAGAACCCTTGCCCTAAATCGACTGAGGGTTCTGTCGCTGATTGGCTGTTCCTCAAAACTGGTTGTATGCAAAGCATACTGATAACGAATGTCAAATGCCATAGCTTCAACGATCTCATCATCAGTAACATTAAGAGCTTCTTTAAGAATCAATGCTCCAACAATCACATTGACAGGAGTATTAGGTCTGGATGCTTTTTACTATAAAGAACAGAAAAAATGTTTTCATCAATAGCAGGAAAAACTTTGTCTGCAAAAGTTTTTGTCCATGATTTTTCTAACATTCGTTTTTCGCGTTCTGTAAGATTAAAAGTACTATCTAAAAGAGAAATTTGTTGATTATCATTTTTTACAAAAGACATATGGATCACCTCACAAAATCATATTTATATTTTACCAGAGAATCCAATATTTTACATATCGTGTTAAGTTTTCAAGGTACAAATTTATATCAAAGGTTATAAACCTTTTGACACCCTAATCCTATGAAGAAACTTCTATTAGAATTCCAATACTGCCATATATCAGATCGCTAAATCTGTCTAATTCAGTTGCGATCGTAGCATATGAAGTACTTAGACATCAAGGTTTTAAAGCGTTTCAGATGGAGGGTCAGCTGCATCATTATAGATGGTAGATCGAAGAAAGAAAATTAAATAGTAGAATATAATAATTGCCAGATTATCTATAATCCTGGCAATTATTTTTTGGCTCATCAAAGTTGGATAGTGCATAAATTCAGACTGTTTTGGTTAACAAAATAGATAAGGCAAAAACCGCGTAAATTAGGAATTTGTTGGTAGAAGAATAAAAAAATAAGAAAAGATTAGCATAATTAGTACAAATTGATAAAAACAGCTGACGTTAAGTTGGACTTCAAAAAGAAATGACAAGAAATTATAATTAAAAACAAGTTGAAGGGAAACAGGTGAGAAGATGAATCGAAGAGGAAATAAAATATTCAGTGAGTTAATTTGGAATAACAAATTAACGATTGCAGCGTTTAAAGATAAATATAATGTTCAGGAACATTCCATAAGATTAGCAGTGAAGAGTATCAATGATGATCTTGAGGAAGCTGGATTGCCAACTATCTCTAAGAATAGTGAAGGAGAGCTTAGTATCCAAGGAAAAGATCAGATTCATATTAAGAAGTTTGAAAAATTCATTCAAAATTATAATTTCTATTCTTACACCATGACCAAAAACGAGAGACATACAATTTTAGCCTTAATACTTTTAAACGGCAGAGAATATATCACAGTGGATATGCTGAAAAATGAAATTGGAGTCAGCAGAAATACGATTTTAAATGATCTTCAGGAGCTGAAAAGCTGGTTTGAAGACAGGGGAATGACTTTAAAAGCAAAACCACATGTTGGATATGTGATCGAAGCAACAGAGACACAGATTCGTGAAAATATTCTAAAACTTATGGAAGTTAACAGTGAAGAATATTACCAGAATGGATACATGTTGAATGTATACTGGTGGCTGCTTTTAAAACAGCTTGACACGATGAACTGTTTTGAAGATCTTAAGAATATTCTGCTGGAAGAGGAAGAAGAGACAGGCGTTATCCTGGAAGACTATTCATTTTATGAGGCAGGGATTGAATTGATGATCATTTTGAACCGATTGGATCAGGGCAAATATCTTATAAGATTCAATGATGAATCAAAAGAAGAGATAGAGATCAGTTCAAAATATCCATTCAGTAAATCTGTTTTAAAGAAAATTGGAAGAAAATACGATGTAAAGATAACAGAAGAAGAAATTCTGATGTTCACAAAACATCTTAGAGGAAAAAGATATTTAAAGGGTGAGCTAAACAGTGCAACCTCATTAGATATCAATGTGATGATTGCAGAAGCAATTCATCTGATCTCAGGTCAGTTAGGAATTGATTTTTATCTGGATTTTGGTCTGTATGATCTGATGGTTGTACATATGAAATCCGCAGTGTACAGAGTTATGAACGGAGAAGTTCTTGTAAATCCATTTAAAGATGAAATCATCAATGACTATCCTGAGATCTTACAGATAGTGCATAAGGAACTTGAGAATTTAGAGAATTTTATCGGAAAGAAATTTAGAGAAGATGAAGTTATGTTCCTTGTTCTGTATTTTGCATCAGTGATAGAAAAAGAAAAGATACAAAGCAATAAAAACAAGAAAATTCCGGTAGCACTTGTATGTGTGACAGGAAGAGGAACCGTTCAGTTTATGCTGGCAAAACTTAAGATATTAGAAGATATCATAGACATTGTCAGTGTATCATCTCATCACAATATGAATGAGATCGAGCAGTCCGGAGCAAAGATGATCATTTCAACCATTCCATTACCGAATTCGAAATTGCCGAATGTGGCAGTGAGAAGTCCGATGCTTGATGATCAGGATATTCTAACAATACAGCAAAAAGTATTTGAATTGAAAGAGAAAGAGCAGGAAGAGATAGAAGAGCAGGAAAACAGAGTGATAAAACAAAATCCTCAAAAAGATATTCAAGGAGCTTTTTACAATCTGTTATCCAAGGAACGCATTGAACTGGACTATCCAGCCAAAGACTGGGAAGATGCCATAAGATGTGCGGGAAAAATTCTTTATGATACAAAAACCGTTACAGAACAATATGTTGAAGAAATGGTAAACAGTGTAAAAAAACATGGACCATACATTGTTGTCTGTAAGGGAATGGCACTTCCTCATGCAGATTGCAGCAAAGGTGCGATCGAGGAGGCAGCTTCACTTGTCAGATTGAAGACACCGATTGAATTTGGAAGTGTTTATAATGACCCGGTCAGATACGTTATAGGAATGAGCATTAAAAGCGCAGAAAGTATCAATCAGGCCATTTATGATATGATGAAAATTTTTGGAGATGAAAACAACATGAATAAGTTTGACTCGCTCCCAGATGAGCAGGCAGTTTTAGACATGGTAAATAGTTTTCAGAAACAAAAAATATAAATAAAAAAGGAGAGCTTAAAATGGACAAGATAATAAGTAACAAAGAAAAAAGTTATTTAGCAGTTACTTTATCAGGAGACAACGACAAGGAAGTAATTAAGCAGATGGCATCTGCACTGGAAGAAGAAGGGTATGTAAAAGATACTTTCGCAGATGCAATTGTAAAAAGAGAAAGTGTTTATCCAACAGGACTTCCTGTAGGACAGATCAATGTAGCAATTCCACATACAGATCCAGAACATGTAAATAATGCAGCAATTTGTTTAGGAATCTTAGATAAACCAGTAACATTTAATGTTATGGGAATGGAAGGAGAAACAACAGAAGTTTCATTATTATTTATGCTTTCCATCAAACACAAAGAAGACCAGATGGGAATGCTTCAGAAATTGATCACTTTATGTCAGGATCAGGATACATTAAAAGAAATTCTGGCAAAAGATCAGGACAAGATTAATGAGGTTATGACAGCTCTGGTAGAGAAATAATGACTTTATTGATAGAGAAAAATGAGAAAACGCATACATAGAAAGGAGAAATTAATATGAAAAGAATTATTATTGCGTGTGGATCAGGGGTAGCAACATCAACAGTGGCAAATCAGAAGGTATCAGCATATCTGGATGAACATGGATATTCAGGAAAATATCAGATCGAACAGTGTCAGGTATCAGAACTTGCTGAAAAAGGTAAGAGTGCTGACTTCGCGATCGCAACAACAGTAGTTGGAGCAAACATGCCTTGCCCAGTATTACCAGGACTTCCATTATTAACTGGTGTTGGAGCCGACAAATTATTCAGCGACGTTGAAGAACAGATGAATAAATAAGAAAAAGAGAGATAAGAAGGGAGAAAAATCATGCAGGCAGTTATTGATTTTTTCAGTTATATTAACGGCTTAGGCGCAAGCGTCATGATGCCAATCATTTTAACAATTTTCGGAGTTATTTTAGGGGCTAAATTTGGTAAAGCTTTAAGAGGTGGTCTTACAGTAGGTGTAGGTTTCATCGGATTGAACCTTGCAGTAGGACTGATCGGTACATATCTTGCACCAGCTGTTCAGCAGATGGCAACAAGATTCCATTTATCACTTACAACAGTAGACGTAGGATGGCCAGCCGCAGCAGCTATCGCTATGGGAACAACAGTAGGTCTGTTGATCATCCCAATCGGACTGATCATTAACATTATCATGTTACTTACAAATACAACACAGACAATCGACGTTGATATCTGGAACTACTGGCATTTCGCTTTCACAGGTTCTTTAGTAGCAATCGTTACAGATAACCTTACATACGGAATCATCGCAGCGATCATCAACATCATTATCGTATTTGTAATCGCTGATTACACAGCACCAAAAGCAGAAGAAGTATTAGGAATGCCTGGAGTATCTATTCCTCACGGATTCTCCGCAGCCTATGTACCATTTGCAATCGTAATCAACTGGGTAATTGACAGAATTCCTGGTGTAAACAAAATCGACATTAACATTGAAAAATTACAGAAGAAATTCGGTGTATTCGGAGAACCAATCTTAATCGGTACAGTATTAGGTATCGTGATCGGAGCTCTAGCAGGATACAATCTTAAAAACATTTTAACAAGTGGTGTATATTTAGGAGCAGCATTAGTACTGATTCCAAAGATGGCATCATTACTTATGGAAGGACTTATGCCTATTTCAGAAGCAGCACAGGCATTCATTTCTAAGAGATTCTCTAACAGAGGAAAAATCTACATTGGACTTGATTCAGCTGTAGGTGTAGGACATCCTATTACATTAACAGTAGCATTAATCCTTGTACCAGTAGCAGTATTCTTAGCAGTAATCCTTCCAGGAAACACAGTATTACCAATGGCTGACTTATCTTGCATCCCATATATGTTAGTACTGATCGTTCCATTAGTTGGTGGTAACGGATTCCGTGCGATCATCACAGGTATCATTGCATTAGCAGGTGGTTTATATATTTCAACTGACCTTGCAGCAGTTACAACATCTGTAGCTCATACAGTAGATGCCGCTACATACAATGGTGTAACACAGATTTCTTCTATCTGTGACGGAGCCAACCCTTTAACATGGTTAATCTACAGAGCAGGTAACTTAAGCATCGTTGCATTAGCAGTTGTTGGTGTTATCGCACTTGCATTAGCTTTCTTAAACAGACAGCGTATTATCAAAGCAGCACATGCTGAACAGAACTAAGATATAAAACAGCAGAAGAGGTAAATGTATTTATGAAAAGTTATATATATAAAAAATCGCATTATCTCATTCAGCACACCATACCAGGAATATTCACACTTCTGATCGGGCTTTATTGCCTGATCAGACAGGTGATGACTGGATTTGATGGTTTGCTGATGTTTGTATTAATTATTTGCATATATAATGTTTGGAATGAGTTTGTATCCTTAAGTAATCCGTACGAATTTGATCTTGGCGAAGAAACTATAACTTTTCGTGGATACAACAAAGAACATACATATAAGATCAGTGAAATGGCAGCTTTCTCTATGAGAATGGTAGCAGGAAACACAAAGATCTATATGAATATCGACAAAGGTGGACTATTAAAAGGAAGATACTGGATTAGAGTATCTGAATTTGATGATGATAAAGATATCATAGATTATTTTTATGATTTGGATGAACAAGTAAATCCGCACTCTGTTATCACAAAAGCAAGAAAAGCAGGCAGAGCGAGATTGGTTCAGAAAGCGAAACGAGTTTAGGAGGAAGAATATGCTGGTAACATTAAAAGAATTACTTGACCAGGCAAAGGTTGAACATAAAGCAGTTGGTGCTTTTAACGGAACAACATTAGAAGCGATCAGAGGAATCATACAGGCAGCAGAGGAATTAAATGCCCCTGTTATCTTACAGCATGCACAGAGCCATGATGATCTGATCGATTTAGAAGAAATTGGACCTGTTATGAAATATTATGCTGAGAGAGCGAAAGTTCCTGTAGCATTACATTTAGATCATGGTTCAAGTTTTGAAAGATGCGTACAGGCATTAAGACTTGGATTTACTTCTGTAATGTATGATGCATCAGCAAAATCTTTCGAAGAAAATGCAGCAGAAACAGCAGAGATCGTTAAGATCGCACATGCAGTAGGAGCAAGTGTTGAAGCTGAACTCGGACATATCTTTACATCAGAAGTTGTTCAGGGTGAAGGTGCAGGAGCCGATAGTACAGATGATTATGAAGATTTAGATAACATCTATACAGACCCTGAAGTTGCAAAGAAATTTGTGGAAATGACAAACGTAGATTGTCTTGCTGTAGCGTTTGGAACAACACATGGTGTGTATCTTACAGAGCCTAAATTAGATCTTCCAAGAGTTGCGAGACTTCGTGAAGCAACAAATATTCCACTTGTTATGCATGGTGGTTCTGGTGTATCAGATGAAGATTATGCAGTAGCAATTGAAAATGGTATTTGCAAAGTGAACTATTATACATATATGAATACAGCAGGTGGAAAAGCATCAAAAGAATATTGGGCTGATGACAGCAAACCATTATTCTATGATTCTATGTCATTAGTTGCAACAGAAGCAATCAAAGAAGATGTAAAACGTGCAATCAAAGTATTCCAGAAAATTAAATAATTGGAAAGAAGATAGTACAAAGAAAGATAGTTTGAAGAAAGAAGGCGTAAAAATGGCAGTTTATAAAGAAACGATCATGTTAAAATCACATGGTAAAACTCCAACATATGTAAATATCACACCACAGGTTCGAGAAGCAATCGAAAAAAGCGGAATCCAGAATGGAATCTGCACAGTAATTTCTCCACATACAACATGTTCAGTATTTTTTGAAGAATTTGTACATGACTATAATGAAGCGGGCGATGAATTCTTACAGGAAGACCTGAACAATGTATTAAAGAAGATCATTCCTGATCATGTAAGTGCAGATCAGTATAACTATCCAGGAGAAGAACATTATAAAGCTGTAGAATCATGGCCAGATGCGGATACATATCTTCCAAACGGAGACAGAACAGCTTTATTTAATGGTGATGCCCACTTAAGATCAACACTGATCGGTTCCAGTGCAACATTAGAAGTTGACGAAGGAAAATTAGGAGTTGGAGCTACAGGATATGTATATTTTGTAGATTTTGACAGAACAAGAGAAAGAACAAGAAAATGTAAGATCATTGTGATCGGAGAATAAGGGGGAAAAGATAAAATGGCAAAAGTAGAATCTCCATTTTTAATCGTAAATCCTAAGTCTTATCTATATGGTGAAAAGAGCTTAGAATTAGCAAAAGCAGCAGATAAAACTGCAAAAGAAACAGGGCTTCAGATTTATTTCACATGCCCATATGCAGATATCAGACTGATCAAAGAAAATACAGAAAACCTGATTGTATGTGCACAGTCTATGGATTCATTAACTCCAGGACGTGGAATGGGATATGTACTTCCAGAATCTTTAAAAGAAGCAGGAGCGGGAGCTGTATTCTTAAACCATGCAGAAAACCAGAAAACAGTATCTGAATTATATGCAACGATCAAAAGAGCAAAAGAACTTGGAATGATTACAATCGTTTGTGCAGATTCAACAGTAGAAGCAAAAGCAGTTGCATGCATGGACCCAGATATCGTATTAGCAGAACCAACAGACCTGATCGGTACAGGACAGGTAGCAGACGATTCTTATACAATAGAAACAGTCAAAGACCTTCACGAAGTGAATCCAGATGTTTTAGTTATGATCGCATCAGGAGTCAGCACTGCCGAAGACTGCTACAACGTTGTAAAACTTGGAGCAGACGGAACAGGAGCAACTTCAGGAATCTTAAACGCACCATCACCAGCACAGCGTGTACAGGAAATGGCAGAGGCTATTGTTAGAGCTAAAAATTAAAAACTACAAATATAAAAAGTAGCTGCTGAGATCAGGTAGCTACTTTTTTTGTATACAAATTTATGCTATGATAAAAGCTAAGTGTATTTTGCAATCATAAAAGACACAAAATAAAGATGGAGGGTATACAATGTTTGATATTCAGGAAGAACTAAAAAAGCTTCCGGCAAAGCCTGGAGTTTATTTGATGCATAATAGCAAAGATGAGATCATTTACGTTGGAAAAGCGATCAAGTTATGTAATCGTGTGCGTCAGTATTTTCAAGACAGCCGGAATCTGTCTGTGAAGATTCAGCATATGGTAAAGAATGTTGCTTATTTTGAATATATCATCACGGATTCAGAACTGGAAGCTTTAGTGCTTGAGAACAATCTGATCAAAGAGCATCATCCAAAATATAATACAAAACTGAAAGATGACAAAGGCTATCCTTACATTAAAGTAACGGTCAATGAAGAATTTCCAAGGATCATGCTGGCAAGGAAGATGAAAGCAGATGGAGGAAAGTATTTCGGACCTTATACGAGTGCAGGAGCAGTAAATGATACGATCGAGCTGCTTCGCAAGATCTTTAAGATCCGTACCTGTAACCGAAGACTTCCAAAAGATACAGGGAAGGACAGGCCTTGTCTGTACTATCAGATCAAGCAGTGTGATGCACCATGCCAAGGATATATATCCAAGGAAGAATATGCAAAACAGATCGAAGAAACAATCAAGTTTCTAAATGGAAATTATAAACAGGTTGCAAAAATGCTTCAGGGGAAAATGCAAAAAGCATCGGATGAATTGGAATTTGAACAGGCAATGGAATACAGAGATCTGCTCAAGAGTATTGAGCGGATCATGGACCGTCAGAAGATCAATACGTATGCGTTTGAGGACCGTGACATTATTGCAATGGTACAGGATGACAAAGATGTTGTTGTATCTATTTTCTTTATCCGCCAAGGAAAGCTTCTTGGAAGAGAACATTTTCATATGGAAGCAGATGAGGAAAGTTCAAAGGAAGAAATTTTAGGAGCTTTTGTCAAACAGTTTTACGCGGGGACGCCTTATCTTCCAGGGGAAATCTTTCTGGAACATGATATTTCAGAAAAGGAGATCATTGAAGAATGGTTGTCAAAGAAACGAGGAGCAAAAGTACATTTTAAGATACCAGTGCGTGGGCAAAAACACAAAATGGTAGAGATGGCAAAGGAAAATGCTCAGAATGTATTAAGAATGGATCGTGAGAAGATCAAACGGGAGGAAAGAAGGACGATCGGGGCAGTTCATGAGATTGAAGAATTGCTCGGGATGGAAGGTTTGAATCGAATGGAAGCATTTGATATTTCTAATATCAGTGGATTTCAGACCGTAGCATCCATGGTCGTATTTGAAAGAGGAAAAGCAAGAAGAAGAGATTATCGCAAATTTCGTTTAAGAACTATCGAAGGTCCAGATGACTATGCCAGTATGGAAGAAGTTTTGACCAGAAGATTTCTTCATGGAAAGAAAGAGCTAGAAGAACTGAAAGAACAAGGAAAAGATACTACACTTGGCAGTTTTACAAAATTTCCGGATATTCTGATGATGGATGGAGGAAAAGGACAGGTCAATGTTGCACTTCGTGTGCTGGATCATTTGGGACTTGATATTCCAGTATGTGGAATGGTCAAAGATGATGATCATAGAACGAGAGGCTTGTATTATAACAACGAGGAAATCATATTTGCGCCAAACAGCGAAGCATTTTTACTTGTGACAAGGATACAGGATGAAGCCCATCGTTTTGCGATCGAATATCACAGATCATTGCGTGCAAAAGGGCAAGTACATTCTGTTCTTGATGACATCAAAGGTGTTGGACCAAAGAGACGAAAAGAATTAATGAAGTATTTTAAAGATCTTGGACAGATCAAGACAGCAACAGTTACGGAACTTTTAAATGTTCCTGGCATGAATCAAAGTACTGCAGAGTCTATTTATGGTTTTTTTCACGATTCCAAGCAGTAAGGAAATATGTTAAAATAGAGAAAGAGACAGACAATCAAGGGTGCAGAAAGAGAGAAAGATTATGGATAAAGAACATAGAGTATCAGTATATGATATGGTCAAGGAATTAAATTTAAAAGAAGTAACACCAGAGATCAATTCAAAAGAAGTTTACATTGAACAGGCAGAGATCAACCGTCCAGCATTACAGTTGGCAGGTTTTTTTGAAAATTTTGCACAGAATCGAGTTCAGATCATCGGAAAAGCAGAACACCTTTTTATTGAAGAGGTAGAAAAAGATGTTGAAAATGCGAAAAATATTTATAAAAGATTTATCGGAGCGGGAATTCCAGTTATCGTATTTTGCAGGAATCTGCATCCAAGTGAGATGATGATAAAAGTTGCGAAAGAGTATGGGGTACCGGTTTTGATATCTCAGGATACGACATCTGAATTTATGGCAGAAGTGATCCGCTGGCTGGGAACTGTATTGGCTCCAAGCATTACGATCCATGGAGTTTTAGTCGATGTATTTGGTGAAGGAATCCTGATCACAGGAGAGAGTGGGATCGGTAAGAGTGAAGCAGCTTTAGAGTTGATCCGAAGAGGACACCGTCTGGTATCTGATGACGTTGTAGAGATCAAGAGGGTCAGCAAGAAGTCATTGATCGGAACATCTCCGGAAGTTACAAGGTTCTTTATCGAACTGCGAGGAATCGGTATTATTGACGTTAAGAATCTGTATGGTGTTGAAAGTGTTAAGATGGAGCAGGAGATCAATCTAGTCATTCAGTTGGAAGACTGGAACAAAGATGCAGATTATGACCGCTTAGGATTGGAAGAGAAATATGTAGAATATCTTGGCAATAAAGTTGCAGCACATACATTGCCAATCCGTCCAGGGCGTAATCTGGCGATCATCGTAGAAGCAGCAGCGATCAACCACAGACAGAAGAAGATGGGATACAATGCCGCCGAAGAACTTTATAAACGTGTTACAGGTCAGATGGAGGACTAAATGATATGAAATATTTATATGGAATTGATATTGGTGGAACAACAGTAAAAATGGGCCTGTTTGGAGAAGATGGAACATTAAAAGAGAAATGGGAGATTAAGACAAGAACTGAGGAAAATGGAAAGAACATCCTGCCAGATATTGCACAGGCAGTGAATGATCACAGCAAGGCAAATGGTTTTGATAAGGAAGATGTGATCGGACTCGGAGTTGGAGTTCCAGGAGCTGTTCTTGAGTTTTCAAAAGTTAATGAATGTGTGAACCTTGGATGGGGAAGCGTGGATGTGGCAGGAGAATTGTCAAAGCTTACAGGGTGTAAGGTAAAGGCAACAAATGATGCCAATGCAGCAGCCTTAGGAGAGATCTGGATGGGAGCAGCAGCAGATTATAACAGCGCGGTGATGATCACTCTTGGAACAGGAGTTGGAGGAGGGATCGTTGTTGATGGCAAGATCATTGATGGAAGCCGTGGATATGGTGGAGAGATCGGTCATATGACTGTGGATCCTTTTGATGATCGTGTATGTAATTGTGGAAAGACAGGATGTCTGGAACTTTATGCATCTGCAACGGGAATTGTATATGAGACAAAGAAAGCATTAAAGGATTTTAAAGAAGCGACTACACTAAGAGACCTTGATGAAGTAACTGCAAAAGACATTTTTGATGCTGCTAAAGAAGGAGATACATTTGCCAAAGAACGGGTAGATGATCTTGGACAGAAATTAGCACTTGCAGCAGGGAATATCGCATTGATGGTCGACCCAGAAGTGTTTGTTATCGGTGGAGGCGTATCAAGAGCTGGACAGATCCTTTTAGATGCGGTCAATGCACATTTTAAGAAGTATACATTTGGAAAAGCACAGGAGACAGGATTTGTACTTGCGACTCTTGGAAATGATGCTGGAATTTATGGTGCAGCTAGTCTGATGCTTTCATAAGATGAAGAAATTTGGAATCCTGTGATATACAGGATTCCATCTTGCATTAATATTAAGAATGGAGAAATTATGGATACAAAGATTGATCAGTTAAAACAGATCATACCAGAAAAATATATTTTAAGACAGGAACCGATGAAAAATCATACAACATTCCGTATTGGGGGACCCGCCGATATTTTTGTGGCACCAGAGAATATGGAAGAGATCAAAGCGGTCAGTCGTTTTGCAAAAGAAGAGGGAATTCCATTATTTGTTTTAGGAAATGGGAGTAATCTTTTGGTCGCAGATGATGGAATGGATGGAATTGTTCTTCAGATTTACAAAAACTACAGTGGAATCGAAGTCCGTGGTAATGAACTTATCGTCAAAGCAGGAACTTTATTAAGTTCTACATCCAGAGCAGCACTCAATGAAGAATTGACTGGATTTGAGTTTGCAGGTGGAATTCCTGGAACATTTGGCGGAGCCGTCGTTATGAATGCTGGTGCATACGGTGGTGAGATGGTGCAGGTACTAAAAGAAGTGACAGTTCTTACAAAAGAAGGAGAGATCAAAACTCTGAAAGCAGAAGAATTAGAGCTTGGTTACCGTACAAGTAACGTTTTAAAGAATGAATACGTTGTCTTAGAAGGTGTGATCGCACTTAAGAAAGGAAATAAAGAAGAAATCAAAGCCAAAATGGATGAGTACGCATTAGCGAGAAAAACAAAACAGCCATTAGAATATCCAAGTGCCGGAAGTACATTTAAACGTCCAGAAGGATATTTTGCCGGAAAATTGATTCAGGATGCAGGATTAAAGGGATATCAGGTGGGAGATGCACAGGTATCTGAAAAACACAGTGGTTTTGTGATCAACCGTGGAAATGCTACAGCATCCGATGTTATGCAGTTGATCAGTGACGTGAAAGATAAAGTAAAAGAACAGTTTGGAGTTACGATGGAGCCAGAAGTCAAACGTGTTGGAAGGTTCTAAAAAGGAGCAGTACAGATGAGATTTGTAATTGTAACAGGAATGTCAGGAGCAGGAAAAAGCAGTGCATTAAAGACATTAGAAGATGCTGGATATTTTTGTGTTGATAATCTTCCAGTGGCTTTACTTGATAAATTTGCAGACATGTTGTTAGATGAAACTGCCAAGATTGAAAATGTTGCTCTTGGGATTGATATCCGTAATGGAAGAGGAATTGGCGAGTTAGCACACAAATTAAAAGAAATCGAGGCAGCGGGGATCAAGTATGAGATTCTCTATCTGAATGCAAGTAATCGTATTTTATTAAAACGCTATAAAGAGACAAGAAGAAATCATCCTCTGTCAAGAGATGGAAGAGTTGAGGATGGAATTGCAAAAGAGCGGGAGATCATGAAATTTCTGCAAGATCAGGCAACGTATGTGATCGATACTAGCCAGCTTCTGACAAGGGAGTTAAAAGAAGAGATCGATCGTATTTTTGTAGACGGAGAAGAAGGGGAACGATTCCAGATTGCAGTTGTTTCTTTTGGATTTAAACATGGGATTCCTGCGGATGTAGATCTGGTATTTGATGTCAGATTTCTTCCAAATCCATACTATGATCTGAATTTGCGACCATTAACTGGAAATGACAAACCAATTCAGGATTTTGTGATGAAGCATGAAGAATCTGTGGAATTTCTTGATAAGTTAGATGATATGATGAGATTCTTGATCCCAAATTATATTAAAGAAGGCAAGTATAATCTTGTGATCGGAATCGGATGTACTGGAGGAAAGCATCGATCTGTTACGATCACGAATAAATTGGCAGAGAGATTAAAACAACTGCCATATTCTGTCAAAGTAGAGCATAGAGATATTATGAGGTAGGCAATGTCATTTTCAAGTAATATTAAAGAGGAATTATCAAGAAATGAAACCGGTGCCAGACATTGTAAGATTGCGGAGATCGCAGGATTCTTACGTTTTGGAGGGAATATCAGTCTAGAGCCAGAACATTATGAGATTCAGATCCAGACGGAGACGGTATCTGCTGCGAAACGTTTTTATAAACTTATCAAAGATGTGTTTGATATTCATGCGAAGATTGATGTTGGACGAAACGAATTTTTAAAAAGAAGTCGAAATTATACGATAAGTGTTGACAAGCATAAGGATTGTGTTTTAATATTGAAAGCAGTGAAACTTTTAGATTCCAAAGAATTTGGACTTGTTTTACAGAACACATGTTGTAAGCGGGCATATATTCGAGGGGCTTTTCAGGCAGCTGGTTCCATGAGTGATCCAGAGAAGAATTATCATTTTGAAGTTGTATCTACTAATGTACAGACAGCAGAACAATTAAAAGAGGTCTTGAATTTTTTGATTTAGATGCTAAAATTGTCTTGCGTAAAAAGTACTACGTGGTATACATGAAAGAAGGATCAAAGATTGTAGATGTGTTGAATATTATGGAAGCACACGTCGCATTGATGGAGCTGGAGAATGTAAGAATCCTGAAAGATATGCGTAATAAAGTAAACCGTCGTGTCAATTGCGAGACAGCGAATATTAATAAGACGGTTTCAGCCGCAGTCAAGCAGGTGGAAGACATTGAATATATTGATAAGCACAAAGGCCTCCGTTTTTTAGATCAAGGGTTGCAGGATATTGCAAGATTACGTCTGGAACACCCGGAAGCTACACTGAAAGAACTTGGAGATATGCTAGAACCGCCAGTAGGCAAGTCTGGTGTGAACCACCGGTTAAAGAAGATCGGCCGAATTGCGGAAGAGATAAGATTGGGAGGACAGGAATGATTTCAAAGAACGTCAAAGTGGAAGTAGCCTTAAGAGAAGAAGACAGACCAATAGCTTTTCTTGTACAGATGGCGAGCCAGTTTGAGAGCAAGATTTTATTCGAGACAGGGAATAAGCAAGTCAATGTAAAGAGTATGATGGGAATGATGAGTCTTGGATTAGACTTAGATCGTTTAGAGGATTTAACAGTCGTAGCTGACGGAGTCGATGAAGAAGAAGCAATCAGCAAGATTGAATATTATCTTACAAAAGGAGCATAGATACACATATCTGTGCTTTCATATATGCCGAAATAGCTCAGTTGGTAGAGCACTTCACTCGTAATGAAGGGGTCGCCGGTTCAAGTCCGGTTTTCGGCTTACATAACAAAGGATCAGGCAAATGCCTGATCCTTTGTTTGATTTGTATTAACCACCAAAATAAGAAAAATGCATATAATCTCTGCGGGATCCCCACAATCCACGATGAAAACCATATTTCTCGAGGATTTTAACCAATTTACAGTTCAAAGGAATTGAATAACGATTCTTCTTAGGTTTCCAGAAGGAACCAACCAATACCTTTTACCCTGGATCATATAGTTTTCATTGGAGTTAATATCAAAAGCTAATCCCTCACAATGTTCAGAACTGGAATTCTTACCACGCCAGCTGTAGCACCCGATCTCATGGATAGGGAAACGTTCTTTGCTCTTGTAGATTTCCTTAAACATTTCTTTGATAGAAGGTGCAAGCCCTTTGTTTACAGTGATACGGAATTTTCTTGTATATTTTTTCTTACCTTTCTTATCCCATACTTTTACTGTGATCGTTTTCATATGTTTCTTTGCCTGCTTAGCACTCTTATAGTCAGCATAATAAGACTTCTCAAAAGCACGGAGGCAGCGATTTTCATAAGATTCGTCTGCATAAGAATAGTAATCACAGTATTTTAGATAAGGTGTCATTGGACCATACAGTTTACCGCCATTAAAGTTCTTATATGCCTGAATTTTGTAGTAATAAGCAGTACCGTTTGTTAATTTCGTATGAGTATAAGATAAGTTGTTTCGACTTGTGAAAGTCTTTAATTTTGTGTAATTTCCATCTTCCTTTTTGGAATAATATACGATATACCCATCAGCCTCATCATTTTTGCCCATGTGATCGTATTGATCTTTTTTTTCTTGGAAGAAGCACTTTTTACTTTTGTACCATTGATCGTAACCTGACAAGAAATATAATTAGAAAAATCCCCATAAAATGTTTCATCAATATATGTAGTGTATGGACGGATCTTGTAATAATATATTTTCCCTAGTTCAAGATTTTTTTGCGTATATGTTTGGAAAGATTCGTCATCATCATCGTACCACCAAGAACTTCTACTTTCATTAGATACAGTTTGGACTAACTCATAATTTCCATCAGGAGAAACACTTCGATAAATTTGATAACCATCACAATCATCAGATGCTTTCCATTTAACAGTAATACTATGCGAATTTCCAGTGCTGGCTTCCAAAGAAGAAGGAGCTGGCAATGGATTAATAATACATTTGCCTGCATAAGTGGTTGCAGTTTTATATCCCTCATTATCTTCATAAGAAGCTTCTAATTTATAATAATAAGGAACACCTTTTATAACATAGGTGTTTGTATAGGAATTGCCAGATACGGTATTTTCATAGCGATAAGAACCGTTTGGGGAAGTCGCTGAATAAATATCTACTTTAGAATAAGAAACTCCATCAGGTGCCTTCCATTGTATGGTTATATCCTTACCATTTAATCCATAATAAGTAATAATTGGTGCAGCATTTTGATTTTCATTGGCAGAAACCTTCTTATCAAAGACAAAAAAACAGCTAAACATTAAAATAAATACCAAAAATATGTATAGATTCCTAAAAATTTGTTTTTCAATTTATATTCCCCTTTCTTCATATATATTCTATACGGTTTCATTATAACATAAAAAACCACAGTAATGCAAAAATCAATGAAAAATGCATACTGTGGTTTTTAATATTCTATTTTAGCTTACAAGTGTCGATACAGTAAATAGTATCTACTGATCCAGGAAACTAAATCTCAAATAAATCACTATAAGCTTTCAGTGCTCCATCAGTTTCATGTGCAAGTACACGTTTTGCAAGTACTTTACCAAGCTGAACACCTTCCTGGTCAAAGCTGTTTACATTCCAGATGAATCCCTGGAACATGATCTTGTTCTCGAAATGAGCTAACAGAGATCCAAGTGATTCAGGTGTTAACTGATCTCCGATGATGATACTTGATGGACGTCCACCTTCGAATTTCTTGTTGTTGTTTTCATCATCTTTACCACATGCGAAAGCAACGATCTGAGCTGCAACGTTAGCACATAACTTCTTCTGGCTTGTGCTTCCTTCGATCACAACATCTGTAGCAAGCTGGCTGTCTTTGAATCCAACGAACTGTAAAGGAACGATGTCAGTTCCCTGATGTAATAACTGATAGAAAGAATGCTGTCCATTTGTACCAGGTTCTCCAAAGATGATAGGTCCTGTCACATAGTCTACAGGCTCACCAAAACGGTTTACAGATTTACCATTAGATTCCATGTCACACTGCTGTAAATGTGCTGGGAAACGGCTTAATGCCTGAGAATATGGTAAAACAGCTGTTTCAGGATATCCCTGTACATTTCTTTCATAAACACCGATCAGGGCATCTAATAAGTCAGGGTTTGCTTTGATGTCTTTGTTAGTAGCAAGCTTGTCTTCTTCAGCCATACCATCAAGGATTCTTGCAAAGACGTCAGGTCCAAATGCAAGTGAAAGGATCACTCCACCTACAGAAGATACAGAAGAATAACGTCCACCGATAAAGTCATCCATGAAGAATGCAGCAAGATAATCATCACTCTTAGCTAAAGGAGAAGTCTCACTTGTTGCAGTTAACATATGTTTAGAAGGATTTAATCCAGCTTTTACTAAAGCATCTTTAACGAAAGCTTCATTTGTTAATGTCTCTAATGTTGTTCCAGATTTAGATACAACGATAAATAAAGAACGGGAAACATCGATAGAATTTAAAACAGCAGCTGCATCATCAGGGTCTACGTTACTGATGAATTTTGCTTCCATTTTAGCGCATCCGTTTGTCTTAGCCCAGTTTTCAAGAGCGATATATAAAGCACGAGGTCCTAGATCACTACCACCGATACCGATCTGAACAACTGTAGTGAATGTTTCACCAGCTTCATTTGTGATCTCACCAGCGTGTACTTTGTTTGCAAAGTCAGCTGCTTTTTTCTGCTGTTCAACGTAGAAATCACGTTTGTTGACACCATCAACGATAACGTCTTTTCCAAGCTGTCTGCGAGCTAAATGATGAAGAACAAGTCTCTGTTCTCCTGTGTTGATGATCGCTCCGTTGTATAATTCTTCGAATTTGTCAACTAACTGATGTTCATCAGCTAATTCAGCTAATACATCAAGAACTTCATCATCTACCTGTTTTGCAGCATAGTTAAAGCTTAAACCAGAAGCCATAGGTGCAGAATATTCAGCGACACGTTTCGCACCGTTTTCACCTGTCATAGCTTCTTTGATGTCTACATGATCTTTAAGATCTTTGAGTTTAGCATAAGATGTTAAAGTATCAAGATTGTTCCATGTTACCATAAATAAATCCTCCTTAAGTCCATATAAATATAAAATGAAAGATATAAGGAAATGCAGATACAAATGGGTATCTGCACGCACTAATATCATAGAATAATTATACAAAAAAAACGCTGTAAATGCAATCTGAAATGGGACTGAGTACTAATTCATTTTAAGAATTTTCGCTAACAGTAATAATGAGACCAACTGGACGTTTTATGGTTCCATTACCAAGATAGCTGTCAGAAGAAATATCATGAGACAGATCAGTTTCCCAAAGCTGATAGTCATAAGTACGATCCAAAACATAGATATTTAAATCGGCACCGTTTTTTGAGGAAAGTTTAAAAGTTTCATTAATATTTGATCTGCTTGAAACAGAAAAACCATATGCAGATGTTAAACATGATTCTAATGCCGTATTTTTTCCAGATACAGATGCAATATTTGAGAAATCATAAGTTGTTGCTGCAGATTCTTTGATCGACTGAGTTAAAGAAGTATCAGCAGTGATTGATCTTACATAAGAAACCTGATCTTTGTATCCTCTTTTTTTACAGAATAGCTTGCAAGTCTTGTATCAACGGAAACTTCATTATTCTGACCATCTGCATCGTTCACAGAATAATTATTGACTGGAATGTATACGATCTTGCTTGTCTTATCAGAATCTTTTAAACCATAAGTGGAAATGATCTTCTTCACATCAGAGGATCTTGTGAATTCTGTATTGGAATGGTAATCAGTTAAAGTTGTTGTTTTGGTAGCTGCTACGATCTGTGTTGGTCTTTTATAAGTTGTGTTTGATCTTACTCCAGTTGTACCGACACCAGCTGCGAGAGCAATAGCGATGGCAGCACCCATAATATTTCTTATCATATATATTCTTGATTCCTTTCGTGTGATTGTAAGTATTTATCTTCATTTTTTAAAATTGGCTACATTATAAATACAATATACAATCCAAGTCAAGCAAAATCCGAAGATTCAGCGTTTTGTGTAATAAAACCATATTAAATAGGAAGTCTTTTGTGAAATTGTTTTTTGGTTTTAAATATTGCCAAGCTATGGTACAATAAATTTTTGTGAGTCAAAATATATAGAAAAGAGGAAAGTAATTTGGAAAATAGAGAGAAATTTTCATCTAGAATTGGATTTCTTTTGATCTCGGCTGGTTGTGCGATCGGCTTGGGAAATGTGTGGAGATTTCCATTTATCACAGGACAATACGGTGGAGCTGCATTTGTACTGATTTATTTGTTCTTCCTGATCATTTTAGGGCTGCCAATCCTTGTTATGGAATATGCAGTCGGAAGAGCCAGCCAGAAGAGTATTGCAAGATCCTTTCAGGTGTTAGAACCAAAAGGAACGAAATGGCATTGGTACAGTTATGTTGGCATGGCTGGAAATTATCTGTTGATGATGTTTTACACGACAGTAGCAGGATGGATGATCAGCTATTTCTTTAAGATGTTAAAAGGAGACTTTGTTGGGAAAAATCCAGCACAGATAGAAAACACTTTTGGAACGATGCTGTCGGATCCAAAGGCACAGATCTTCTGGATGTTAGTAGTCATTGCATTGGGATTTTTAGTATGTTCTCTTGGTCTTCAAAATGGAGTAGAGAAGATCACAACAGTTATGATGTCATGTTTGTTTATTGTAATTCTAGTATTGATCGTAAGGAGTGTAACTTTAGATGGAGCCTCTGCAGGATTAAAATTTTATTTGATCCCAGATTTTGCAGCAGTGAAGAAACAAGGTGTGATGACGGTCGTATCCGCAGCAATGGGACAGGCGTTTTTTACACTAAGTCTTGGAATAGGGGCGATCGCAATCTTTGGAAGTTACATTGACAAGAGTCGAAGACTGACAGGAGAAGCAATCAGTGTGGCAATTCTTGATACGTTAGTAGCATTAATGGCAGGACTGGTGATCTTTCCAGCATGTTTTGCATTCGGAGTAAATCCAGGAAGCGGACCAAACTTAGTATTTATCACACTGCCAAATGTATTTAACGAAATGCCAGGAAGCAGGATCTGGGGAGCGATGTTCTTCTTATTTATGAGCTTTGCGGCACTATCAACGATCATTGCAGTATTTCAGAACATCCTGTCATTTGCACAAGACCTATGGGGATGGAGCCTTAAGAAAGCGATCGTATTTAATGCAGTACTCATTATTGTGTTATCCTTACCATGTGCTCTAGGATTTAACGTATGGAGTTTTATTCAGCCACTAGGAGCAGGAACAACGATCCAGGATTTAGAGGACTTCATCGTAAGCAACAATATTCTTCCAATAGGATCTCTGATCTATCTGTTATTCTGCGTTACAAAATACGGATGGGGCTGGGATAACTTCATGAAAGAAGCCAACGAAGGAAAAGGAATCAAATTCCCAAAATGGCCACGTATTTACATTACTTATATATTACCATTGATCGTTTTGTTTATCTTTGTGCAGGGGTACATAGAGAAGTTTTAATTTGTAAGTTGGCCAACTGTAGATTTCGAGTATATGATAAAAAATAAATAAGCAACCGAAAACGCAGCGGTGGAATTTTGCTCACATTTTGAACAAATCGCTGATCCGCCCAATTTCCTACGAGAACTCGCTCTGAAGTTTTGTTTCAGACAAAAGTCTTTTGAAGCTCAGACACTCGTCCAATTGGGCTGCGAATTTGTT
>ENA-OUNH01000199-OUNH01000199.1-human-gut-metagenome-genome-assembly--contig:-NODE-199-length-22556-cov-2.470239_pt1 | contig 22556 bp, 30 predicted proteins | sample MGYA00242806_ERZ504814 | MGnify/ENA primary metagenome ERZ504814 (study PRJEB26092, sample SAMD00036389) | human gut metagenome | host: Homo sapiens | study: EMG produced TPA metagenomics assembly of...
TATATCAGCTGGTATGATTTCACAAAAGAAATCTTCGCCAGGCTGCTGCCTCGGCCATAAAGAATATGAGAAAGTAGAAGTTTCCCCTGTTACAACAGCTGAATACGGTGTATCCAAAGCTGTCAGACCATTCAACAGCCGCCTGGATAAGTCCAAACTTGTGAAAAACGGATTCCAGCCACTCCCAACATGGCAGGATGCACTGGAGCGATATCTGAAAGAGATTCTGTAAAAAAATATTATAATTTATAAAATCAGCCTGGGAAGTTCATCATGTCCTTCCCGGGCTGTTCTGTTACTTCTATTTTCAGTTTTAATCTGTTTATTTATTACTGCTGTACAGCTCCGTCTGTTGTCTGTGTATCTGTTACTGCACTGCTATCGCTATCCTGTGCAGCTGCTGTAGATGTTCCTGCATCTGCCTCTTCCTGAGATACCGGCTCACCATCACGAATTCTCTTCATCATCTGCTGTGCCTTCTGAACAGTAGACTCATCTGGGATCATAACATAAGCATTTTGACTCATAGAATATGGCTTCTGTGTATCACCTGTACCATCTACACTGTAGCTTACAATATTCCAAGAACCACCATTGTTCAGCTGCTGCTGAAGCAATCTTGCGATCTCCTCATAAGAGATATTAGTCTCAAAACATCCCTGAATACTGGAAAGAACAGAAGAATAATTCTTCAGAAGCTCCGGTGAAAGAGCTTTATTAATAACGCCCTTAATAACAGCCATCTGGTTCTTTCCTCGCTGACGATCACCTGATGCAAATGCATAGCGCTCACGACTAAATACCAACGCCTGCTCGCCATTTAAGAAATTCTCTCCTTGGTTAAAATGATATCCCAGTTGATTCTTTGCATCAAAATCATAATCTGAATAAACAGTAATACCACCAAGCGCATCAATCAACTGTTCGAAACCAGCAAAATTAATTCTAAAATAGTAATTAATATCCTCATTGTAAAGCATACCAAGAGTATCCATACACACATTAATACCATAGATACCTGCATGCGTTAGTTTATCTTTCTGTCCATTTGATATAGAAAGTGGAACAAAATAATCACGTGGTGTAGAAACCAGTAATACCTGTCTTGTATTCGTATTCACAGTTGCAATGATATTAGAATCACTTCTACTCTTTGATACAAGACCACTGCGGCTGTCAATACCACTAACAAAATAGTATATACAGAACCATTATTTGTACTCTCTGCATCTGCGTTCTCTGTCTCCTGTGGTTCAATTGTTGTTTCTACCTGTTTTACAGTGAGTTCCTTAATTTTAGAAGAAACATCAGAATATCCATCCATTTCTTCAATAACACTCAAATATGCACTATTCAGTACGATTGCTCCTGTCTGTCCATTTAGAAGACCATCAACAAGCTCTGTAAGTCCTGCATATTCTTGAACCTGAACACTTTTGCCAACTTCAGCATCCACTTCCTGGATTGCTTTATCAGAGTTCTCTCTGTCAAGATCCGTCAACACACCATACACATAATCTGCTGTTGCGGAAACAGAATCAGCAGCATCATCTGCGCGAACATAAATACCTACTTCTGTAATTTCCGTGTTCACTCCTGAAATGCCAGCAAGCGCAGAATGTGTTTTATAAACATAAATACTTCCAATAATAAACACAGCTGCAAATACGGCTGCCAGAATCACACCCACATAAAACGAATCATGCAATCTGTACTCCATACAAGCAGACCAACGATTACAATCAGAATCAGCATAATTATACCAATTCCTGCAAGAAACTTCGTTGGAACAACATTCATATTCAGAAGCATTACTACAAATACTATTGCTGTAATCAGAACCAATAGTGTTACAATCAGCCCTGGGATATGTTTTCCCATTTTTCTCATATGCAAATCCTCCATTTTTTATCTCAAACATCTTAATCATTTTACGCTTTTTTGCCTATAAAAGCAAGAAAATCTGTAATTCCAGAAAAAACAGTTTCATGGTACCACTGCCATACTCCCACATGATACCATGAAACTGTCATTAACAAAATCCAGCTTATTCTACTGTAACACTCTTTGCAAGATTTCTCGGTTTATCGACATCCAGTCCCTTATTCACACTTACATAATATCCCAGCAGCTGCAGCGGAATTACTGCCAGAGATGTTGCAAAATGCGGATCTGTCTTTGGAATATATACAGTAAAATCTGCAGTATCTTCAATGTTATAATTTCCAAAAGTAGTCAGTCCCATAAGATAAGCTCCACGGCTCTTACACTCCACCATATTGCTTACTGTTTTCTCATAAAGCTGCGGCTGTGTAAGAACACCAATTACAAGAGTTCCATCTTCGATCAGGGAAATCGTTCCATGTTTCAGTTCGCCAGCTGCATAAGCCTCTGAATGGATGTAGCTGATCTCCTTCATCTTCAGACTTCCCTCAAGGCTGATCGCATAATCAATTCCTCTTCCAATAAAGAAAATATCCTTAGCATTGGCCTGTTTGGAAGCAAACCACTGCAGTCTCTCTTTATCTTCAATGATCTTTTCAATCTTTTCCGGAATCGTCTGCAGCTCTTTTACATAAGCATCACACTGTTCCTCTGTTATCTCGCCTCTGACCTTTGCAAACTGAAGTGCCAGTACATAAGAAGCGATCAGCTGAGTACTGTAAGCCTTTGTAGTTGCAACAGAAATCTCCGGACCAGCAAGAGTATAGAATACATTATCTGCCTCTCTCGCAATAGAAGAACCGATCACATTTACAATAGCAAGCGTGCGGATTCCTTTTGCCTTGCATTCACGAAGTGCTGCCAGACTATCTGCCGTTTCACCGGACTGACTGACGATCACTGCAAGTCCGTTTGGATCAAGAATCGGATTTCTGTAGCGGAATTCAGAAGCCAATTCCACACGAACCGGGATTCTCGCCAGATCTTCCAGTACATACTGTGCTGCCATACCTACATGATATGCAGATCCGCAGGCAACAATATAAATCTGGCTGATGTTCTTAATCATCTCATCATCCATTCCCAGTTCTGAAAGATCGATTTTTCCATCTTTAACAACAGAATTCAGTGTATCGGAAACAGCCTTCGGCTGCTCATGGATCTCTTTCATCATGAAATGCTCAAAACCGGCCTTCTCAGCAGCCTCAGCATCCCATTCAACAGTTTTAAGTTCTTTCTCGATCTCTTCTCCATCCAGATTATAAAAAGTGATCTCTCCCATTTTTACACGAGCCATCTCCAAATTTCCAATATAATAAACATTTCTCGTGTATTTCAGGATTGCAGGAACATCAGAAGCAATATAGGATTCTCCATCCTGCACACCAAGGATCATCGGGCTGTCTTTTCTTGCAACATAAATTTCACCCGGATGATCACGGAACATCATTGCCAGTGCATAAGATCCTCTGATACGTACCATTGCATGATTAACAGCCTCAATTGGTGATTCTCCATATTTTTATAATAATAATCAACCAGCTTTACGGCAACTTCTGTGTCAGTAGCAGAATAAAAAGAATATCCTTTGCGCAAAAAGCTTCTCTTTCAGTTCCTGATAATTTCAATAATACCATTATGAACAGCAACTACATTTCCATCATCACTGGCATGCGGATGTGCATTCGTCTCAGATGGCTCTCCATGAGTTGCCCATCTTGTATGTCCGATGCCACAAGTACCCGGAACAGATTCTCCTCCATTGGTCTTCTCTGCCAGGACTTTCAGACGTCCCTTCGCTTTAATGATCTCTGTTTCTTTCTCTCCGTCACGAACTGCAATACCGGCAGAATCATATCCACGATATTCCAGTTTGGAAAGTCCATCCAGTAAAATCGGTGCAGCCTGATGTCTGCCTGTAAAACCTACAATTCCACACATAATATTTCATCTCCTCTGTCCAGTCTCTCGTATAAAAAGTAATCTGTGATTTCTATTATATAATATGTCTGATTTCTTCACTGTGAAAGTATAGCACAAATTTGTGATTTTGGCGATAACGGATTTAAACCAAGGTGCAACGATGTCATACTCACATGCCCCAAGCTGCGTTTTCGCAAGTACATATAGAATACCTCCTGAACTTTAAGGAGAGTGTAGCAGAATAAGTATCTGTTGTTTCCCCTTGACTGGCTGATCCGGTTATTTGGCGATAAATACAATTACTAATTTGTCTTATCAATCTCTTTTAAAAATATCTCTTGTATACACTTTTTCTTTCATATCATCAAGACAGCTATCATATCTATTAGCAATAATTGCCTGGCTCTGCTCCTTGAATTTTGCAAGATCATTCACTACCTTACTTCCGAAAAATGTAGCTGCCATCTTCCAAAGTCGGTTCATAAATAATCACTGTAGCTCCCTTTTGCCTTGATGCGCTTCATAACACCTTGGATTGAAGATTGTCGGAAATTGTCAGAATTAGATTTCATAGTAAGACGATATACCCCAATTACAACCTCTTTTTCCATAGAAGCATCATAAGTATTCTCATCTCCATACGCATAATATCCCGCTTTCTGCAAAACCCTATCTGCTATAAAATCTTTTCTTGTTTTATTGGATTCAACTATTGCAGACATCATATTCTGCGGAACATCTTCATAATTAGCCAAAGCTGCTTTGTATCTTTTGGCAGGCAGTATCCACCATATCCAAATGACGGATTATTATAATGGGAACCAATTCTAGGATCAAGACACACACCATCTATAATCTGCTGTGTATTTAATCCTTTCATCTCAGCATAAGTATCTAATTCATTGAAATATGAAACTCTAAGTGCCAGATATGTATTAGCAAACAATTTCACTGCCTCTGCTTCTGTAAATCCCATAATCAATGTATCAATATTTTCTTTAATAGCACCTTCCTGCAGTAATCCTGCGAATGTATTCGCAGCCTTTACAAGTCTCGCATTTTCAATATCTGTTCCCACAATAATTCTGGATGGATAGAGATTATCATATAATGCCTTAGATTCACGCAGAAATTCCGGACTAAAATAATATTATCACAATGAAATTTTTCTCTGACATTCGCTGTATATCCTACCGGAATTGTTGATTTTATAACCATAATTGCATCCGGATTGTACTTAATTACCAGCTCAATTACTGCTTCTACTGCGGATGTATCAAAAAAGTTCTTCTTGCTGTCATAATTTGTCGGTGCCGCAATAACTACAAAATCTGCATCTTTATATGCAGCTTCTGCATCTAATGTAGCTGTTAGATTTAACTCTTTCTCACTTAAGTACTTTTCAATGTACTCATCCTGAATCGGACTAACTCTATTATTAATCTTCTCAACCTTTTCTGGAATAATATCTACTGCCATTACCTCATGGTTTTGAGATAACAATGTGGCAATAGAAAGTCCCACATATCCCGTTCCTGCTACTGCAATCTTCATTTTATTCACTCCTTCAAATAAATTGAATCCTAACTATTTCATTCTGAAAATTAAGCATTTTATGCTTTTTTTCTGATTTCCCTTTTCCAAATATCATATAACTCATGCTTAGTTACAATTACATAACCCAAACTCAATACCACATATACTATCGCACCAATAACTATTTGAACCATCAAAGTAGCTATCGACGTGTGCATAAATACTTCAATGCCTCTTATCACACCAAACATAATAGCACCTATACATATAAAAGGAATACTCTGCATAATATATGTTTTGATAGGAAGACATTTAGACACAAATAACGCTTGAGCAACACAAACACTTGTTTCAGCTGCAATCGTTCCAATAACAGCTCCAACTGCATGGAATTGAGGAATCAGTAAATAGTTAATAACAACATTCACAATTGCACCTATGCATAATGATATTGTATATTGTTTATCCCACCTATTAGGAATAAGATATTGTGTTCTTAATACACTTGCAAATCCCTGGACTGGTAAATAAATTGCTAATAATGCTAAAAGAATTCCACATTCTGAAAAACCTTTTCCCCAGAAAATTGGCGCAAAATCATGAGAGATTCCAGAAATTCCAAAAGCCATTGCACATGCCATAACCATAACACACTCCATTGAAATGCGTATATATTTTTTACTTGCTTCTGTATCTCCTTTTGCTACCATATTCGACATACGCGGTAACATAACTGTTCCAACCGATCCTATCACAGACGAACAAACCGTTGTTATTTTAAATGAATTTTCATAAAATCCAAGCTCTGTTGTTCCTGCTAATGCTCCCAGCATAATCTTATCCATATAATTATAAAAACTTACTGCAATCGTAGGAATAAAAAGAATTGACATTTGCGGAAGATGCTTAAATATTTCTTTTCTCTCCACCTTAACTATTTTTACAAGTTTTTTATTTTAAACCATAAATATATTTGACTTGCAAAATTGGAAAATGCCAAAATGAAAATATATTTCCATAAATCTCCAGCATCTTTTACTAAAACAAAATTAATATAACTGAACTAATTCTTATTATTGTATTTCTCATTACAGTTGTTTTAAACAATTCCAAATCCAAAAAACAACCAGGAAATATCAAACAAAGTACCTATTAAGTACAAACTCTGTATCACAAATAAAAAGTATACTCTTCTTTAGCCCATAATACGCAATAACCAAAATATCCAATTAATACTATACTCGAAATAATAACATGTAAAAAAAGGATACTGCTAAATGTTTTATTCAATTCTTCTTGGTTATCGCGACATCTTGAAATCTCACGATTACCATAGTTCTTAATTCCCAAAGCCGCAAAAAGTGTAAAATAAAAGGCTATCGTATAAGTGTATGAATAAATTCCAATATTCGATGCGCCTAAAAACTCTTGATACATATGGTGATGTTAATATCGGCAATGCAATCAACAATATTTCATAGGATGCTTGATATATAAATTCTTTTTAATGCTTGATTTTTTAACAACTTTCTGCTCCTTTTAATCAATCCATTCTTATCTTAATTCACATATTATTTTATGGTTTCATAAACATCAAATATCTCTCTAGCATTACGACCTGCACTAAACCTCTGCAAGCTATACTCTCTAGCGTTTTTCGCTATTTAAAGACATTTTTTCGCTATTTTGCATAGCATATATGATTTTATCTGCTAGATCAATAGCATTTCCCTGTTCATACAATAGTCCATAATTCTCACCAATCAATTCTTTTGTTCCGGCCGTGTTAGCACCTATAACCAATGTTCCAGCCATCATAGCCTCAACAGTCACCCTTCCAAACGCCTCTGCTTTTGAAGCAACAATAGCAATATCCGCTTTTTATACAACTCAGGTAAATCATTTCTATATCCTGTAAATTCAACATATTTTCTATTTTTTTGTAAAACCATCTCTTTTATTTGTTTTTCATATTCTTTATTCTGACTGGATCCTACAATTTTCAAATTAATATTTACAATCCCACGTTCAACAATTAAAGAAATAGCCTCTATAAGTTCTTTGTGTCCTTTACCCGGATCAATTCTTCCAGAAATTATTAACTTAATATTTTTATCACTAAATATACACTTTTCTCTTTTTACAAGATATCCACTAATTGGAACGCCATTATAAATAACGTTTAATTTTGGATCAGTTAATTGAATTTGAAATTTTTCTTTAACACTTTGTGATATTGCAATTACTCGTGATGCATTGCTAATACATTCCATTGCCTTTTTTTATTCCAATATTCTTTTTTTAAATCCTCTTCCACAAATTCGCGTATATGCCAAACACAAGGAATTCCTAATTCTTTTGATGTTTTATAGCCCACTCCTGCAGTCGATGCATTAATATGTATAATATCAATATTATTTTCTTTAACTATGCTCTTAATTTTAAACTCAGCAATATTGTTAATTATATTTTTTATTAACCAAAAAACCTATATTTAATTATCTTCTTTCTTTCAGGCATTGTTACCCATGGATACCCTCTAACAATAACATATGGTATTTCATTATTTTCTAATTCTTTTTTTAACTTTCCGTCTTTCAACAGAACAACCAGCGGATTTACTCCATATGTTTTCAGTTCATTTATCATCCCAAGCAAAGAATAACTAGCACCGGTTAATCCTTCATATGTTGCTACATAAAGAACATTCATTTTCTCATATATGATTACTCAAAAACAAATAATCATCTATTCCTTTCTATAATGTCAAGTCCTAAATCAGAAATTTAAAGATTTTCCTTTAAATTTTCGCCACTTCAAGCAGGATTTCCATACTTTTTCAATTTTTTCTTCTTCGTTTTTTTCTTTACAGTTGCCTGATTATTCAATTTACAATTTACCATAATTGCTATAAACGCCCAGAAATACGGTTCAATCCAAAACGAACTAGATATCATAAGTCTGCAGATTGAAAATGAACCAAAAATCAGTGTCATTAAGCCTCCTTTTGTTTTATCTTTCAAAATTATAGTAATAAAATTGATAAATATACAAATTAAAATAATTCCTCCCAACAATTTTCCAAACGTAATCAACATTTCATAAATAATACTATGTGCATATGGGTAATGTGCATTAAGGAAATATCTATCGCCATAAGCTCCATACAGCTTAAAAATTGAACTATTTTTTAAGACCTCATTTAAAACCGGCCAAATTCTTTCCTGACGTGCAGTATCTGCTGCCAAAACATCTCCACTTGCAATCAAATACAATGTTCTTGAATGTAATCCCCATTGAAGAAATATAGTTATATAAAAAGATCATAAAAGTTCTTGAATTATAAAGTATAACACCAATTATGCCTACACAAATCAAAAAACCCTTTTTTAATGTCATCTGGTTTTCCAGATCATATATAACGCAATAAATATAACATATCCTAATATTGTAGCTCTTGCCCCATATATAACACCTAAAAATATAGCAACAAAACTAAATATCAATTTATGTGGCTTTTGTTTCTCATCCAAATACTGCGCCAAAAATAATATTGCCGCCATTTCCATTTGATATCCAAAATCCATGGCATATTCAGCTGATCTATTTATTAATGTTCCTAAGTTTAAAAAGAAAATAATATACGGAATCATCCTAAATGTATTATATAAATTATCCGCATTACCATTATACAGTCGAATAATATAATATGTATATATACCAGCTCCTAATGCAAAAACCGAATATGCACTAAATCTTCCATCATTATAAATATCCCTAAACCTATTCATATATTCTGGATGAATTTCAATAGTTACTGCAAAAAAAACTGCACATAAAATATACAATAAAATTCCATCCATTTAATATCCTGAATTCTTACCAAAGAAAAATATATAACTAAACACACAAAAGGAATTAATATTAATCCCGCTGTGATTTTGGTACTTATCCCTATAGCTGTTGCGAAATTAGTACACGATTGTTTGCAAAAATATAAAATAACAATAACACTCAAAACAGAAAATTTGCAAGAGTGATTTCTATATTTAAGCTTCCAATAGATATCCATATGCACCCTCTCTTATCTAACTTTACATACTTCATTATATATGTTAATCAATTTACCACCAATTGCCTCTTCCGAATAATGTTTTCTCGCAAAGTCAATTATATACTCTTTCTTATATTTCAGATGATGTTTATAAATAAACATCATACTTTTTTTAATGTTTCATAATCATATGGTGAAATTTCAATTCCCAAATTGCTATCAAAATTATCCATTACGGAACACGCTGTAGTCGATATAGCCGGAATTCCACAGGACCATGCCTCAATAATGGGAACTCCAAATGTTTCAAAACTACTATAGCACACAAGGCAATCTGATTCTGCAACTTTTTTAGCAGTTTCTTTTCTATTTAAACTTCCTGTCAACACAACTTGCGATCCCATATTTAACTTTTGTATTAACTTTTGAAGTTCATGGAACTCTTCTCCATCTCCTACTATAACAAGACTGACATTTAAATCATCTTTAAAATTTTCTGCAAATGCACTTATAATTTTATCAAACTGTTTAATTTTACCAACTTCCAACAGCAACAAACCTAAAGCCTGAATGACTACTATTCGAAGGAATAAAATTAGCATTTACAACATTAGGCACAACCAATATTTCCCGTTTAGAATTTGTCATATCAAGAATTGCTCTCTTCAATGGATGGCCTACACATATATATGAATCTACATAATCTACATATTTTTTTTGCTGATATAATTCATAGTGATCCAAATTTTTTTTCAAAACCTTCGTCCAATGTTCTGTCACTACAATTTTTATTCCTCTTTTTTGGTATTTTTCGAGAACATCTGCCAATAACATCATGACCGGATAATGCAAATGAATAACATCTGGCTTTCCATTTTCTTTCTCTACCTGTTCCAAAAAAGAAGTCCAAATCTTATTTCTCATCTTTCCGAAATACAATTGTTTAATTCTAGGAAAAAGAATTGTGAATATGTAAGTATTGTTACTCCATCTTCATTCCATTTCTGTATTCCCTTTGACTTTATCTTTTTTATCGGATGAAGTGATACAGCCAGATAGCAAACCTCCACATTCTGTTTTGCTAACATTTTGGCCTGTTCAAGTTCAAATGATCCCTTCATTCGGTTCGAAGGTTGTGGGTAATTTCGCCCTATAACCCAAACTTTCATAAATTAATTCCTCACTATTTTTCATCAGACTGTTTACAATTTCCTCAACACTTTGTTTTAAATTAACAGAAGGCTCAAATCCTGTATCTTTCTTAAGAAGTTCATACGAAACAGCAGTAGAGCCTGCATTCGTGTTAATTTCATACTTTATTTCTGGCATTTTTATGCTTTTATTTTCAATTACTTCTTTAATTGTTTCTACAATATCAAGCATAGAATATGCTTTTTCATTTCCTATATTATAACACAGTTTCCAATTATTAGGATTGATATCAAGAAGTGAAACAATCCCAACTACAGCATCCTTTACATCTAAAAATCCAAATGTTTGCGAAGATTGATTTATAATTATTTCTTCACCATTTAATATTTTTAGAATTAATCTGTTCACAATTCTTTGAGGAAAATCTACGCCAATCAAACTAGCCATCCGAATGTTTGTGTATGGAATATTAGTACATGTATTTTCCAATATTAACTCTACTGCATATTTACCTACAGCATAACAAGAGTTCAAAGAAAGATCAGCATTTTCTGAAGCAGGATTTTCTCGTTGCTCATCATACACACTCTGTGACGATATATTAATAATAGATTTTACATTTCCTAAATCAAATGCCTTGAATAACTTTGCTATATATCTTAACCCGTCCGCAATTTGTTTTCCTGACGTGTTTCGAGGATAAGCACAATTAATTGCACAATCAAACTCTATTTCTTTAAACTCTTTTGAAAAAGGAAATTCTCTTTGATAAATGTGCAATTTTTCATTTTGAAACTCGCTTAATTTTCCTTCATTGGAAGTTAACGCCCACACTTCACATTCTGTTTGTGACATAAAATAGCGAATTAAATTTTTCCCAAGAAAGCCACTTGCTCCTGTTATTAATACTTTCTTCATTAGATCTCTCCTATATTAATATAGTTCCCTCAAAATCTTTCTCCTCAATTCCAGGTAACACCATATTTTCTCCCTGATTGGAAATCACTTTAATGGTATCATGTATTTCTTCCATTGCTTTTCTCATCTGCTCTATACTATCAGCCTTTCCTAAAATACGCACTGTTATTTGAGCTAATAATCCAACCATTTTTTCTGTAATTTCATCACCTTCAGGATGCGCTACAACTGCTTCAATCACTTCTGGCATAGACCTTACAGTCTCTAATCCCTCTATTCTTTTTATCTTTCCCGGTTTTGAAAGAATAGAAACATTAAAAGAATATTTTCCTCCTAAGTTAGGATCAGCCTTAACGTCTAGATCCGGTTCTCCCATATCTCCAGTTAAGGCAAAATTAATAAGCATATCTAACGGATCAAAACCACACATTTCTTTTATATTGATATATTCCAAAGATCCTGTAAGTCTATATCCAATATCATATACAACACACTCATCATCTACAATCTTACATTGCATAAACATCATACCGTTCTTAATACCCACAGAGCGGAACATTTCTTCCATTTTTGGTGCTGTTTCTTTTAAAAAATTTAGGCTGAATTGACGCAGGATATGTATAACCTACTGGAAGCGGTATCACACCTTCCTGATTATATTTTACATGACGATTTCCCATAAGCATCATATAATATTTGCCATTTTTAAACAGCCAGAAAATAGTACATTCCGGGCCATCAAGATACTGCTCAACTATAATTTTTTTTGTTTTAGATGCTTCATTCGCAATGCTTACTGCTTTTTTTAATTCTTCGATATCATGACAAATCGTAATTCCTCGAGCGCCACTACTATCTGATGGTTTTACTAATAATGGATACTTAATATCTTTTGCTGATTCTTCAACGTTCTCAATATCAATACTATATTCTGGTACAGTTGGAACGCCATACTTACGCATTAATTTTTATATTTATCTTTATCAATAAATATATCAAACTGTTTCTCAGTTCCATAAGATGGCAAATTATTTTCCTCACACATTTTTGCATAATATGGTAAAACTGAATCTGTAAAACCAGTAAGAACACCATCAAACTTTTTCTCTTGGATCAACTTTGACATTGCATTAATATCACTAGTACTCTCATAATACGCTTCATCCGCAATTTGCTTTGCCGGACTTTTTTCTAATGGATACCAATCTGTAACAGCAGTAACAACACCCATTCTTTTTGCATGTTTAATAATTTCACATGTAATTCTAGACCCTCCTAAAATTAACAGTCTCTTTCCTTCTACTCCCATACTGCATCTCCTTATCTATTCTCATACCAGTCATGAATACATTTACTAATTGCATACATATCTTTTCATTATAACGTTGATCACAAATCAAAGATAATTCATTCGCTCTAATTCCTTTTTTGCTCCCATAACTTCAGGCCAATGGATAGGGCAATATATTCCTTCTTTTATCATGTAACTGCGTAATGAATCTCTATCCTCTGTTCTTAAAAAAATAGGATAGAACAAAGGACTAGCTTTTTCAAAATCTATTTTGGGCAATGTTATTAATTCTATGTCCTTCAGTGTCTCCATCAGTATCTTTGCATTTCTGCAGCGCCGCTCTTTCACCATGGTTATATCTGTATTTCCCAATATTTTTAACGACGTATCATCAATTTTTAAAAATCTATCTACATGTATCAATTCATTATCAAATTTTGAATTTATTTGCAAAAATTCCTCTTTTGATACCTTTCCACCCATTAAAACTGATGCTTCATGTCCATTCCCTTTATTTTTTCCAGGACAGTTGAATTACTTTCAATGTTAGGAATTACTTCTAAATTACCTTTGATCTTACCAACCCAGCCACCAGTAGGTATTTCAAACCATTTCCTTAAACTGGCAACCAAATAATCACTCTGACAAAAATATACCTCTTTATCTAATAAAGAATGTGTGATATCTTCTATAATCACAGCACCCTTAGCTTTCATTTTCGAAATAGTCTCTTCTAAATTTTCAGAATTAATACTAAAATATTTCATAAATAAGAATATATCACATTCTTTATTAGGATCTATTTCATAATGAATTTTTCCATTCTTTATTTGTACATCATAAAAGTCGTATGATATATCATTGTCTATGAAAGACTGTAGCATAGAAACACAACTATACCCTGGTACATATACCTTTTTTATATTTTTCTTTTTCAATATATCTCTAAGTGCAATTTCTATTGCTGTTCTTCCAGAAAAAGTAAATGCTGAATCACTCACTTTCGGCAAAAACGAAATATCTCTAAATTGATCCGGAATCATTTTCTCATCTAACCAAAAGTAACTTCCTATTTCAGAATAAGTCATATCATAATGATTCACAACATTCTTTCCTTCTTCCTGAATTTTTTATAGGTTCCAAAATCACATACTTTAGTAGTTCCACGTACCTGAATATCGGCCCCTTTAATAACTTTAAATACTGTATTGTAAATAATTTTAATATCATTTATAAACGTAATGTTATCCACATATGTAACATCTAGTTCAAAGCGTTTATCCCATGATATAGTATTTCTTCCGCTTATCTGCGCTAATCCAGTTAATCCTGGCCTAACCGAATGTCTTCTTTTAGTTTCTTCTGAATAAAACGGTAAATAATAAATAGATAATGGTCTAGGACCAACTATACTCATATCACCTTTTATAATATTTATTAACTCTGGTAATTCATCTATACTTGTCTTTCTGAGAATCTTTCCAAATTTAGTCAATCTCTTACTATCTGGTAATAATTTTCCATCTTCATCTACCTCATTTGTCATACTGCGAAATTTATACAAATAAAAAATTTCTTCATTCTTACCAGGCCTTGCTTGTTTAAAAATTATTGGACTTCCTAATTTTACTCTTATTAATAATGCTGTAATTCCTATAATCGGACTTAAAACAATAAGAGCAAATCCGGAGAAAAATATATCTAAAAAGTCTCTTGATATATTTTTCGTAAATTCCTTTTTTCTTTTTATTACTCATTTTCAATCTCCATGACAATAACGTTCATCCCAATATCAATTGATTTTATAATTTATCAATTTTATCAAAAATCTCTTCACTTTCCAAAATGATAGGCTCAACATCAACGTCTCTGAGAAATACATATGGCTTATCATAATGATGATACTGATTTCTTGCTACATTATCACAATTCCCATCTTCCATAATTCTAATTGTATCCTCAATAAGATCAAATCCAACGTGAGCCATAACACCCGCATATGCCATATGACGGATATTAATCTCAGTTACCTTCATTTCTCCGTTTTTGTCCTCTTTTAAATCAAAGGATAAAATCCCATGTGCCGGTACACCCAGTTTTTTTCTAAATATTTAATACACTCATCACAGAACTTATTAATTCTGTCTTCATTAAGAAAACGTGCAAAATGTGTATTCCCGTTACATGAGACGGAGCTGTATTTGCCATAACATATTCAACACATTCTAATGCAGCACCTTTTACATATTCGCCATTATAGTAGAGCATCTCATTTGCTAAAATGTCTTCCTGTAAGAAATTCACTTACTGTAAATTCAGGGATTTTTTGCGTTTATAAATAACCAGCTTTTATAACTGCTAATATCATCTAAACGTAAAGATCCTAAACCGCCTGTCCCTTCTGTTGCACGAATCCAACAAGGAAATCCTATTTCATTTTCAACATCCTCAAATCTCGGATTCTCCTGGGTAACTTTTATTGTTTTTGGAATAAAATCTGTTCCCTCAAGTAGATCTGCCATTATAGATTTATCTCTCAATGATTCTGACAACAGTTTGCATCCCATAAATACTGGGCATGGAAATTTTCCATTCTTTTCGTAATATGCTCCCCACTCTACAATCTCACTTTCTGGCTGAACGAAAGCATAATCAATATGTTTTTCTTCCACCAGCTTTTCAATCCACGGAAAATACTCTGGTTCAGTACAACGCGGACAAATATAATACTCATCCAAGAGTCCTTTCATAAAAAGCCAATCGCTTTTTTTCAATATCACAGCCTATAATTTTATAATCTGGATGATTTTCTCTGATAATTCCTGTAATAGAACGCGGTGTAAGTCCACCAATGCCTGTAACTAATATTGTTTTCCCATATCTTTTTCCTTCAATATCTATATCAATTACTATTCAAAACATTTTTTTAATCACATCAATGATCCTGTCCTGCTGCTCTACAGTCATTTTATTATCGCTTGGCAGACACAATCCTCTTTCAAAAATATCCATTCCCACATCAACTGCTCCCCCAGCAACATAAGCATTAGATCTGGCGCGACCATTTCCATCTCTGCAAATGAACGGATTTAATCGATAAATCGGCTGCATATGTATTGGTTTCCAAATTGGTCGGCCTTCTGCATTAATAGAGGCAATTGCTTCCAGAATCTCTGTCGGACAAGTTTTACCTGTTTCTTTCACATAACAAACATCCTGTTCACCACGTACCTGTTTACACATAGCATCTTTATCAATGATCAGACATGACAACCAATAGTTTGGTGTTGAACTCTCCAAATCCATTGGATTCATAGATACTGGCAATCCTTTAAATCCATCTTTGTATCGTTCATAAATTGCTTTTTTCTGAGCGATGTGTTCATTTAAATAAGCAAACTGACCGCGAACAACACCTGCAACTACATTACTCATACGATAGTTATAACCAATCTCTTCATGCTGATACCATGCAGCATCTTCTCTTGCCTGAGTAGACCACTTACGTACTTTATTTGCAGCTTCTTCATCATCTGTCAGGAAACATCCTCCTGAACTTCCTGTTATAATCTTATTTCCGTTAAAAGAAATTGTATTATATTTTCCAAATGTACCTGTTTGAACCCCTTTATAGGTAGCTCCCATAGATTCAGCAGCGTCTTCAACCAAAATTGCCCCATGCTTTTTAATAATTGAATATAACTCATCAATCTTTCCCGGGGTACCATAAAGATGAGCTATAACTACAACTTTAGTATCTGGATAAATCTTAAAAGCCTTTTCTAAAGCTACTGGATCCATATTCCAAGTGTCATATTCTGTGTCAATAAATACTGGTTCTCCACCCTCATACACAATAGGATTAATTGTCGCAGCAAAAGTCATATCAGAACAGAACACTTTTTTTCCCTCTAAAGCCCCATGACCTACCTTCGGCATTCCGTATGCTTCAATACCAGCTAATTTCATTGATAAATGTAAAGATGCTGTTCCAGCTGACAATGCAACCGCATGTTTACATCCAATATATTCACAAGCAAGTCTCTCAACTTCATTGATATTTTTTCCAACTGTTGACATCCAGTTTGTATCATATGCCTCTTTCACATACTCAATTTCCGGACCGTGCATAGTTGGACTGCTCAACCAAACTTTTAGATTCAAATTTTTTCAAGTTATTATTCTCTTTAAACATAAATAATTACCTCTTTTATACGGTTCTGTACTATAGTTACTTTTACGCAATTTCTTTATTTACTTCTTCTGGCGTTTTAAATGTTGGCACAACTCTTCGAAGTGCTTCTTTTGCAATCAAATCATCTCCTGTGTCGCAAGCTTCTTTAAGTATTTCTATTTTTTATTAAATTTCTTCTTTATTTAAAGCAGTATCCCTTTCAATAAAATCATACTATTATCTGTTTTATCCAGCTCCTCTGTCTTAACTAATAATTCCTCATATAATTTTCACCTGGTCTTAATCCTGTTTCAACAATTTCAATTCCCTGCACACCAGATAATCGAATCATATTCTCAGCTAAATCCATAATCTTAACTGGCTGTCCCATATCCAAAACAAATAATTCTCCATTATTCGCAATCGCACCACTCTGAAGAACAAGCTGTGACGCTTCTGGTATTGTCATAAAATATCTAATTATTCTCTTATCAGTAACTGTAACTGGACCACCATTAGCAATCTGACGTTTGAACAAAGGAATAACTGAACCAGCACTGCCAAGTACATTTCCAAATCGAGTAGCACTGTATTTTACATTTCCATGCGTACTTGCGCTCTGCACGATCATTTCACACATTCTCTTTGTAGCACCCATGACATTTGTTGGATTGACTGCTTTATCTGTCGAAACCATCATAAATCTCTCTGCACCATATTCTTCGCAAAGCTCTACAAGATTCTGTGTACCAAACACATTATTATAAATAGCTTCTACACAGTTGTGTTCCATCAATGGAACATGCTTATGTGCCGCTGCATTAATAATAATCTGTGGGTGATACTTTTCAAATACTCTTTCGAGTGCACTTCTATGCGTAATAGAACAAATCTCTATCTGTAAATCCAAGCTAGCACCATATGCTATCTTTAATTCCTGCTGAACATCATACGCACCATTTTCATAAATATCCAAAATAATAATTTTCTTTGGCTGCATCTTTGCAAGCTGTCTGCACAGTTCTGATCCAATAGAGCCGCCGCCGCCAGTAATCAACACAACTTTATCTTTGTAATATGCATTTGTCCGTTCATCAGAAACTGTTCGCGGTTTCCTAAATAAAAGTTCTTCTATATCAAACTCTCTAAGATGTCTCTTTCCGCCTGCTGAATATACCGTCGGATAATCATATACTTTCAATTTATATCCTGCATTTTTGTAGTAAATCTATAAAAGTTTTTTCTTTTTCTTAGCATCCATTGATGGAATCGCAAAAATAATTTCTTGTACTTCGAACTCTGCTAAACGCTTAAATGTCGCTTCATTTTCTGACCAAACAGGAATGCCATGTATATCTCGTCCAACTTTTTCTTTCTTAGTATCAATAAAACATCGTGGTATATATGCAGCCTCTGCATTATTCAAAAGTTCTTCTGCTAAACTCACACCAACTCGTCCAGCACCTATAATTGCAACTTTAATTTTCTGAACTTCTTTTTCATTTCCAACTTCAATTCCAGAAAACATATGCAACAAAACCGAAAGAAGCTTTCCTCTTGTTGTTTCATGATTTCCACATTTATATGCATAACGGTACATCATACGAAGTGCTAATGCACCTAACAAGTTTAAGCTAACCAATGAAAGTAATCTTGCAAATGTAATTTTGGGAACTGGAAGCAGGAGTTCCAAACACAAATACACCACAAATGCTATAGCATCAGTACAGAGTAAACGAATATATCCCTGAATTCCTCCATATCGCCATACCTGTTTATAAACTTTTCCTAAAAACCGTGCTGTGAAAATACAAAGAACAGAAAGACCTACTTGCTGAAGAACTCCATCAAGAGATAACTTATCCATTCCTCCATATAGCACCAAAAGAATTATCGCCACTATTACATATACAATTAAGTCATATACAACAAGCATCCAACGTATATTCGGCGTGTCTTCTTCTTTTTCCGCTTAATATTTATATTTCTTTCATTTGTATTATTACTCATTATGTACCCTCCCCACATAAAATCCGGTGGCTTCATCCTTCCATAAATATTTTTCTTATATCTCACTGATTAGGAAGTTGCTCTAAAACGACAAATAGCCTATGAATGTTCTTTTAAGAGCATCCACAGGCCTAGTCAAAGCTCCTTATCACAATTTTCTACTTAGCATAAGCCAAAATAAGCATCATGAAAGCTTTTCAAGCATCCTGCTTCTATTACTTACTTGACACAACCGTAAAGAAAAATCATCATACCTTATTTTAACTAAGCCTGCATCTTGCAAACTCAAGATTTTTCTTGGTTGTCCCTATTATAACACTATTACTCGGTAATCTTTAATTATTTTTCGGGACATCTACCATTTCCCATATCATCTCAACGTTATTCTTATCATACGTTGTTCTTATTTTCTATATCTGCGAAAATAACCTTTTTGATTATTTCACTACAACAGTAAGTACTGCTCCATTAGAACTATTTCCATTACTGTCAACTACATAATAAGTAAGCTCATAGGTTCCTGCTGCACCTGTATTTACATCACCTGTGATCTGGATCTTTTTAAAAAGAGCACTGGTAGTATCAACATCATCCTGAATGTCTTTTACATAGCTTAACTTGTCCAGTACAGTTCCTACTGGTACTTCTACATAATAAGTATTAAGATACATTTTCGGAGCCTGCGGGGAAAGCTGGGCAATCTTATCTTCCTGAGTCTTCTGAGCCTGTGCTTCAAGACTTTCCTCGCCATTCTGTGTATCAGCTGATGCAGCATCTGCACTGTCAGCATCAACTACATCCTGGGAATCTGTGCTGTCAGCCTCTGTACTATCAGTTGATGCAGCATTCTCATCTATTGCATCAGGATCGATAAGTCCAATATCCGGATTCTCTGCATTCCCATCTGCTGCTTCCATTGTGAATTCTTTCTTTGTGACATTGTTGCTCTTATCCTTGGCAACAAAAATGATTACCATTCTTTCCATCATTCTTTGGATACATTGTCTCTACTGTAAGAGAATCTGTAACATCGCCGTCTTTTTCATCGTATGCTTTTACTTTCTGTAAAAGTTCATCTTTTGTCGTATTAGAACTATATTTAGTATCTTTGCCTTCTTCAAATGTGATCTTCGGGCCTTCATTGTCATCGGAACCTTTTAAGAATACTACACCAGCTCCCAAGCCGATGCAGACGATCACTAATAAAACAACTAAAAATTTCTTCATATCCTGCTACTCCCGGACCTTTCCCAACATCTATCTCAGCTGTTGTATTTTTTATGCGTGACGTTTCTTTTTCTTCTTGGATTTCTTTCCTAACTTAGATACATATGGAATTGTTCCAAGTACGCTCAAGCCAAGATACTTCTCCACGTCTTCCGGAGTCTTTACAGTGTCATTCATCAAATATACAATTACTACAATTGCAAGTGACAAAAGAATTCCAAGTGCCGCACCAATCACACCACTCTTCAGAAGACTTGGACTGGATGGTTCATCCGGAATGTTCGCTGTCTCTACTATATTTACTGCCTTAATATCCATAACCTGCTGGATATGCTTGGAAGCAACATCGCGAACTGCATTTGCAATCTCTGCTGCAGTATATGGGTCTGTATCCTTAATTGTAATAGATACTACTCGTGTATCTATTGGAGTATCCACAGAAAGCTTCTTAAGAAGCTGCTCATGTGTCATATCAAGGCCAAGCTGTGCGATAACACCTTCTGTAACTGTACGGCTCTTAATAAGCTCTACATAATCCTTGGTTAAGGATGTACTGATCTGCATATCCTGATTTGTCAATGTATTGCTATCCTGCTTTGACAGAACCACGATCTTAGTTGTTGACTCATACTTCGGTGTTACCAGAAGCATAGTCCCCATAACCGTTGCCAGGCAGAAAACAACACCAGACAAAATAATAATCCATAATTTACTTAATAACAGGTGAACAATTTCACCAAGGTCAATTTCTCTTTCCTCATCATTATTAACAGTCTGATTTTCCATTTCTTCTCTCCATTACCCTGTAATTTTCTGGGGATTTCTGATAAAGATCTTCTTTACATATTCGCTCCCCATTGTTTTTTCCATTTTAGCGACACATTTACCAATCTCTGGAATTCGTTCTGTCTGACGATGTCCATCTGAACCAACAAAATCCAAAAGTCCTGATTTCATTACTTTTTTTGTCAAAAGTCTTAGCTCCCAAACCATCCAGGCCACTGATCGTATCTGCATTTACCTGGATATAAGCTCCCATATCCTTCAGTTCTCTCAGAAATCCGATATCATTTCTAGTCGCCTTGTAACGCTCAACATGTGCAATAACAGGAATAAAACCATTCAATAAGAAGACTTCTGACACGTTCTTCAATATAAAACTTTTCTCGTCTCCATTACTGAATTCCACAAGCACAAATCTTGATCCGGCCAGAGTAAGCCGTCGCCTTTTTTCAGACATTCTACCATATCCATGCTGGAATGAAGCTCGCATCCCAGATAAAGCCGCATGCCGTCTTCTCCAATATTCATGGCCGCTCTTCTCAGCTGCATAAACTGTCTTGTTACGATGTTCATATGCGGCTCAAACATATCATACCGGAAATGCGGTGTCAGAATCACATGGCGAACTCCCTCATTGTACTCCTTATTGAGCATCCAGAGCGATTCTTCCATGTTTCTTGAACCATCATCTACCCCGGGGAGAATATGACAGTGAATATCATAAAGTCCCTTCATTAAAATAATCCACTCATTTCTATTATCAAAGTCATCTTACTCCTTACTGCTACTGCTCTCACCATAATCTCCGTATGAACCATACTTACCGTATTTACCGTATTTACCGTATTTACCATATTTACCATATTTACCATAATGACCATAACTGCCAGACTTACTGTAATCTACCTTGTTCAGAATTGTTCCAAGGATCGGGCAGTTGCTCTTAGCCAGCTGATCTTTAACCTCCTGCACAAAACGATAACTGATAGTTCCGGATTCAATTACGATTACAGATCCGTCACAGGAGTCTGCTATAATTGCACTATCAATGATGAGACCAAGCGGAGGTGTATCTACGATAACGTAATCATAAACATCTCTTACCACACGGATCATATCCTTAAAAAGTCTGTTTCCCAGAAGCTCAGCCGGATTCGGCGGTACGATACCTGAGAAAATAATGTGGAATTTCGGAAGTGTTGTCGCACAGATTACATCGGAAAGTTTAGCCTGCTTGGAAAGATAATGTGCAAGACCCATAACCTCCTGATCCACAGATACACGACCCATCATAACAGATTTACGAAGATCGGCATCAATAAGCAGTACAGACTTGCCGCTCTCTGCAAGAGAAGCAGCAAGATTAAATGTCACACTGCTCTTTCCCTCATTAGGAGTACAACTGGTAAATGCAATTACTTTCTTATCTGCTCCGCAGAACTGGATATTTGTTCTCAGAGCTTTATATGCCTCATCCATCTGATGATCAGGCTTCCAGTTGCTCAGTTTAACTTTAATCATAATTCCTTTTCACCTTTACCTTT
>ENA-OUNH01000200-OUNH01000200.1-human-gut-metagenome-genome-assembly--contig:-NODE-200-length-22533-cov-3.034277_pt1 | contig 22533 bp, 27 predicted proteins | sample MGYA00242806_ERZ504814 | MGnify/ENA primary metagenome ERZ504814 (study PRJEB26092, sample SAMD00036389) | human gut metagenome | host: Homo sapiens | study: EMG produced TPA metagenomics assembly of...
CGTTGCTTTGTTATCATTGTTGTATTCGAAAATATATATGTACTCTTCTGATATATTTACTTCTTTCTAAAATAATTTGCAAATGCGATTTCAAAATTTTTATCTAAAATTTCTATAATTGCATGTTCAACTTGATGTTCTTTTATTTTATCAATGATTATATGCATATTTTCTATTTCTAATTCTATTTTGTATCCCCATCCTTTGGTACCATACCAAATTTTTGAAATACAAATCCAGTAAATGTGTCACAATCTTCTGCTGTAAATGTAACACCTATAGCGTCTTCAATATCACTTAATCGTATATTTCCTTTCACTTCCCACTTGTTATCACTTATTCTTATAATAACAGTTTCTTCTTCCGACGATATTGGTTCAATATCGTTTAAATCGCCAACAATTTCTTCTAATAAATCAAAAAGAGTCACTATTCCAACCACTCCACCATACTCATCTAATACAATCGCCATAGATTGCTTCGATTGTTTCATATTTTTAAAAAGCACATCTGCTTTTGTAGTTTCCATAACAAAGTATGGTGCAGAAATTACAGAATCTATAACCATATCCTTACTTTTTCTTTTAATCTAAAATAGTCTTTTTGCATTTAAAATACCAATAACATGATCTATCGAATCTCCACAGACGGGATAAAGGGTATGTCGTGTATTGTGGATTGTTTCATCCCACTCCTTCACATCATCAGACATCCATAATATTGTCACATCTGTTCGATGTGTAGCAATCGTACCAGCCATAATATCATTAAATTCAAAAACATTTTGAATAAATTCTTTTCTTGATGATCTATTGTTCCTTTTTCACTTCCCGCATCAACAAGCATACGTATTTCTTCTTCACCCACTTGATCTTCCGCTTCATTTGGATCAATACCACAAATTTTCAAGACAATATTTGTTGATAGTGAAAGAAATGAAACGATTGGCTTAAATAAGATAGAGATTCCCGTAACCAATCCTGAAATCCCCATTGCCAGTTCTTCAGATTTTTTCATTGCGATTCTCTTTGGAACTAATTCGCCAAAAACCAACGTGAAATATGATAAAATCAATGTAATCAATATAACAGCTATGGTATCTAAAGTAGAACGTGGAATATTCACTCCCATTCCAATAACCCAATCAACTAAAGGTTCTGAGAAATTATCTGCTGCAAAAGCAATTCCTAAAAATCCCGACAACGTGATTGCAACCTGAATTGTCGCAAGAAATCGTGCCGGCTCTTGTGTTAATCGTACTAATCTCTTTGCCCGACCATTCCCTTGTTCTGCCATTCGTTCTAGCTTTGTTTCATTCATTGATAAAACAGCAATCTCTGCACTCGCAAAAATCGCGTTTAATATAATTAAAATAATCTGCACTACTAAAAGAATAAAAATTGATGTACTCATAAATAAAACCTTTCCACAATAAAATTATCTAAATATCACACTTACTTAAAAGCAACAAAAGACATGGTCTATGTTCCGAATACATAGTCCATGCCTTGCGATATATAAATAAAAATTCTATTGAATTGGTTCGCTTCAGAATCATTATCACTTTCGTCCATGTTAAATATTCCTCCTACTCAAATAATATTGTTGTAGAGTATAACAAAAAGCCCTAACATAGTCAATTCGAAAAAAAGTAAAAGTTGTGTTAAATTTATGTAAAACATAAAATCCGATTATTTTTAATTTCTTTGGGAAATTCAATTTTCTATATCATCACTTAACATCATTTTAAAGTAAAAAGCAAGCCATTTTCAGACTTGCTTTCCACCATATCATCTTCCTTATTGATAAATCATTTCTTTATTCACAATCTCCCTTGCACATGCTTGTATATCACTCATTCTCCCTATCCATTCTAATGTATCATCTGCTTTTAGTTGTTCTATAATTCCCTGTGCCTGCTTCATCTGCTCTACAATCCTTTCAAAGTGTTTCTGTGCCTGTTCTTCTATATCAGCCAAATAATCATTCAACCTTCCACTTGTAATCAGATTCAAATATATACCTCTGCGATATTCTTTCAAATAACGTAAATGCCTTTGTCCCCCATACGCCTATAAATCTCTGTTCTTCTTCCTCCAGCAAGGTAAGACAGGGGATAAGATAATCCCCATGTCTGATATAAGTACCGCCCATCTCTTCAAAAATTGTTTTCTTCATTGTCTGTTCCACCTCATCTTATCGTTCTCTATCCATAGATTTTTTCTTAACTGACCGTTTCGGCTGCTGTCTGCCTTCCTGCTGATAGAGGTGCAGCTTTTCCAGTACACTCTCTTTTTTCGGCTGTTCCAACGATTTTTCTTTCTTCTGTTCCGTCTGATTTTTCCATGCCCTCAGTTTTTCATTGTATTCTATAATCAGTTCTTCTGCTTTGTTATAAACCTTCTGAAAGGCTTGCACATTTGGATAGCCTTCACGTTTCACTATCTGTTCCAAACTCTTATGCAGACGCTTTTCCAGATCCTCTAACAGTTCAATTCGCCCTTCCAGAGATTTTCGCTCTTTTCCTTTAAATAGCCCTCGTAACTCTGACAGTTGCTTTTTTAAAGAAGAAATATCCTGCTGTGTGCGTTTTATCTCTATTGACTGTCTCTGCAATTCATACATGAGCTTCTGCATATCTTTCCATTCCTGCAAATCAATCTCTTGTACAGGTTTCGGCGGTAGTTTAAATTTGAAAATTACCTCCTGCAAAAAGTCTTTCGCACCTCGGATAATCTGACGGAACATATCCGGCAGCCAACCGTGTGTCCTGATAGATTGTAGCGTTTTGTCTGTAATTTTTTCCTGCTTTTCCATTCTTTCAGCAGATGAAGATAATCTGATAAAACGCGGATACTTTTTCGTTCCCATTCTTCAAATTTCTTTTCGGTCTGGTACAATGTTCTTTTCGGTTTTTCCTTCTCTTTACCAGTATTTCTTTTCTTTGAACTATCCGTAAAAATCGGTATCCGAAAATCCTCTGCCAGTTTCTTTGCAGCTTCCAATGGTGTAAGATGAAAGAAATCTGCCACAAATGTGATTACATCCCCTTTCGTACCACAGGCAAAACAGCAAAATCCTTTGTCTACTTTCATACTGGGATGCCTATCATCATGAAAGGGGCAACAGACCATCCCGTTTTTATTAACTTTCAATCCGTACTGCTCGGCAGCCTGCCTTGCAGTTACGTTTTCTTTTACTACTTGAAAAATATTCAATTCGACTCCTTTAAAATTTTCGTTGTATTCTCTCAGAGCCTTTGATATACTGAATTTGCGAGATAGAGTTATCAAAAGCTCTGAGAAGTTGTCCTTGTGTTACGCAAGGGCTTTTTCTTTTCCCTGCTTTTTTGCCTCTCCATTGAAATATCCAGTTTCCTCCCATACTTTACGATCAGAACAGTAATAACTGAATTCATTGGAATCGCCCATCTTCATTGCCACTCCAAATTTCAAAATTCCCTGCTGTATTCCGATACGAACGTAATGAGCATCTTTTCCGATTGCTTTTGCAATTTCCGTAATCGGCACATTTCTTCCCGTAAATGGCGGCAATTCTACATATAATCTTTTATCCATTTTCCACATCCTCCTTTACAATCTGACTAAGTTCTTGATCTAAAGCTGTAGCAATTTTATATGCTACCTGCGGTGTACAGCCCTTTCCTGATATAATGCAGGAAATCGTCTGCCTTGACACTCCACTTAACTCAGCCAATTTCTTAATTATTAATCCTCTTTCTCCCATCAAAATCTGCATTTTAAATACGTTTATCTTCATTTTATTCTCTTTCTTTTTAATATGCACTTGTAATTCGTATTTTTCTATGATATGATAAGCGTGAGGTGAATAATGATGAGTAATGAGAAGTTACATAACAATCAAATCGGACTTAGAATCCGTACTGCTCGAAAAGAAAAAGGTATCAACCAAACAGAGCTTGCAAATTTGTTAGGGAAATCGCTTCGCACAATCCAAAAATATGAAAGCGGAGAAATCGAAGTTTCCATCGCTATGCTCAATGAAATCGCAAAAGTTTTAGACTGCGAATCCACATATCTTATAGGGTATGATACCGAGAGAAAACCTTTAGAAAATCTTTCTGATATTATGAATTTCTTATTTCAGTTAGATAAGATAAAGGAACTTGGCTTCAATATCGAAGTCAAACGCCCGCCACATTATGATGGATGGGAATGTGCTATTACTTTTAACGGCAAAGATGTTTCTACGGAGTTAAATCAGGATCTCTGTCTATTCTTGGAAGAATTTGAGGATAAACGAAATGAAGTCAAGGACTATCAGACAAGTCTTGAATCTTATCAGAAGTGGCAGGATAAAACACTTGCTTATTACGCAAATGCAAAACTAACCGAAAAAGAAACAGAAGAAATCTCAAACGAAGAACGAATCCAGAGATTTCAAAAAATTATGAACGAGCGGTACGGTAAGAAAGAGTCCTAACTTTTAAGGAGGATTTTTAGAATATGAAATTACCGAACGGCTACGGAAGTGTAGTAAAACTATCTGGAAAAAGAAGAAAACCTTGGATGGTTCGTAAAACCACAGGCTATCGTATTGATCCAGTCAAAGAAAAAAAGTAATGAATATATCATCATTGGGTATGCCGCCACAAAAACAGAGGGATTACAAATGCTGGCAGATTATAATCGGAATCCTTATGATACGAAGGCAGCCAAAATGACTTTTGATGAAGTGTATGAAGAATGGTCTAAGAAAAAATTTCCTACGGTATCCGAAAGCAAATATCGCAATTACTATAACAGCTATTGGACTCCTCTTGTGGAACAGATTGGAATTAACCGTACACTACATTGTACTCGACATACCTGTATTTCCATGTTATCGGAAGCTGGTGTTCAGGATACAACAATCAAGAAAATTGTGGGGCACTCCGGTGCTATGACTTTGACAGAAAAAGTTTATACTCACTTAGATATGCAGGTTCTTGTAGACGCAATCAACAAAATCTTAGAAAATGAGGACAGCGTAATTGCCGATACAAAATCTGCATAGTAAAAAGGACACTCTCCAGTGCCTATCACCGAAAAGTGTCCTATATTTTTAGATATTTTGTTGCAAACGTGTTGCAAATGCGTTGCGAACTGAGTAAATTCCACCGCTTTTCACCACATCTGACAACTCCACAAGCCCTTGTAAAACAAGGATTTGAACGTAAATTCGAGTTCTGAAGATTATCGCTTGCTGAACTGCGGAGCGCGACGAGCAGCTTTGAGACCGTATTTCTTACGCTCTTTCATACGTGGATCACGTGTAAGGAATCCAGCAGCTTTAAGAGCTGGTCTGTAGTCTTTGTCTGCCTCAAGGAGTGCTCTGGAAAGACCATGACGGATTGCTCCAGCCTGTCCTGTGTATCCACCGCCGTGAACATTAACGATCACGTCGAATTTACCCTCTGTCTCTGTTAAAGTCAGTGGCTGACGAACGATAACCTTCAGAGTCTCAAGTCCGAAGTACTCATCGATGTCTCTTTTATTGATAGTGATTTTACCTGTTCCAGGTACCAGGTAAACTCTTGCGATTGATTTCTTTCTTCTTCCTGTTCCGTAGAATTTTGCGCTAGCCAATGTTTTCTACCTCCTATTAAAATGTTAAAACTTCAGGCTTCTGAGCCTCATGTTTGTGCTCTGGTCCTGCGTATACGAAAAGTTTCTTGTTCATAGCTCTTCCAAGAGGTCCTTTCGGAAGCATTCCCTTAACTGCGAGCTCGATAACCTTCTCAGGTTTCTTTGCTAACATTTCTTTTAATGTGGTTTCTTTCATTCCACCAACATAGTCGGAGTGGTTATAATAAATCTTCTGCTCAAGCTTCTTGCCTGTAACTTTGATCTTATCAGCGTTTACAACGATTACATAATCTCCTGTGTCAACGTGCGGTGTAAACTGAGGTTTGTTCTTTCCTCTTAAAACACTTGCAACACCGGATGCCAGACGTCCCAGAGTGCAACCCTCTGCGTCAACTACATACCATTTTCTTTCGATTTTATCCGGATTAGCCATATAAGTCTGCATGGTCCTACCTCCTGTTATTTATCAACGATAATGTTTCTCAAACCGCGGTACTTCCGCGAAAAAAAGTAAATGGAAACGCGGGTGCAAAATAAATCGCGGAAATGTCCGAAACCGCTGATAAAATGCCGTCGCCGGGGCTATTGGCTCAAGCATCTTCGCACTACGTCACATTGAGTTATTATATTATAAGGCACCTTGCCTGTCAACTGTTTTTTCTTGTAATTTTCAACAAAATTCCTGTTTTCAGAAAAACTCGATTCCCATCAGTGTCAGACCCTGAGCCGGAGCTGTGGGGCCTGCTGCCCCGCGGTCACAGGCTTTCAGGATCTTATCCATGCGTTCCGGCGGATACTGCCCGTTTCCGATCTCGATCAGGGTTCCGGAAATGATACGCACCATATTGTAAAGGAAGCCTGTTCCTGAAATGCGGATGGTCACCATGTCACCATCTCTCCACACGTCCATGGAGGTCACGGTACGGATGGTGGTCTTCACCTGTGCGCCGGAGCCGCAGAAGCTAGCAAAATCATGGCGTCCGATCAGATAAGATGTTGCTTCCTTCATCTTATCCACATCCAGTTTATAATGGTAAAAATAAGAGTACAAACGCTCCGTTGGCACCGGAAAACGCCGGTTCAGGATACGATATTCATATGTTTTTTCACTGTCACAATAACGGGGATGAAAATCCGGCTCCACCTCCTCAGAAAGCTGGATACGGATATCCTCCGGAAGTCTCTGGTTCAGTGCATAGGAAAATTTTTCCCCGGGGATCCTGGATTCGGTATCAAACACCGCCACATTTCCAAGAGCGTGCACTCCTGCATCTGTACGGCTGGCACCGATGGTCTCGATCTTTTCTCCAAGCAGTTCACTTAAGGTATCGTTTAAAACGCCCTGAATGGTGATTCCATTTGGCTGTGTCTGCCAGCCTGAGTACTTGGTTCCATCATAAGCTACAACAAGTCCTACTCGTTTCATATAATATATTCCCTCCTGATACAGACATCCCTGCAGTACTTCCCATCCCAAAACAGACATACCGTCCAGCAAAATGCCTGCCTGATTCGGTTACAGTTCCGCTATGCAAAATGCAACGCTTCGGACCGTTCCATGTCTAAGTACCTGCAGGATTCGGTTACAGTCCTGCCACGCGGAATGCAACCCCCACAGCAAGATATACCACAAGGATCCCATAGGCCGCATAATCTCTTTTTTCATAATGCAGCGGCTTCATCTGGGTTCTGTGATCTCCGCCATGATAACATCTTGCTTCCATTGCCATGGCCAGATCATTGGCACGTCGAAAAGCAGAAATAAACAACGGTACAAGAAGGGGAACCATGTTTTTTGCCTTCTGGATCAGATTTCCATTTTCGAAATCTGCACCTCTGGCAATCTGCGCTTTCATGATCTTATCAGTCTCCTCCAGAAGGATCGGGATAAAGCGAAGGGCAATGGACATCATCATGGCGATCTCATGTACCGGCACCCGGATCTTGTTCAGCGGACGGAGCAATCTCTCCAGACCATCTGTCAGCTGATTCGGCGTGGTAGTCAATGTCATGATGGAAGATCCGATCACAAGGTAAACAAGACGGATTGCCATTCTTCCTGCAAGAACAAGGCCTTCCCTTGTGACCTTGATGATCCCGAAACGCCACAGCACTTCGCCAGGCGTCAGGATGATATTGAACACAACCGTGATCAGAAGGATCATAACGATAGCCTTCAGACCTTTGAACATGAATTTCACCGGAACCTTGGATATTGCGATCATGGCTACCAGAAATGCTGTTGCCACCGCATATCCGAGAAATGTATGGAACAGGAACACAGAGATCAGAAATCCCAGAGTTCCCAGAAATTTGGTCCGTGGGTCCAGTCTGTGAAGAACGGATTTGGCCGGATAATACTGGCCAATGGTAATATCTCTGATCATTTTTCCGCCCCTCCTTTGTTCAGTAATGGAGAGTTCGCCTGCGCAAGTGCGGCAAGGATACTATCTCTGGCTTCCTCCACCGTTGTGGCATCTGCATCCACATGCAGCCCATGTTCCTTCAGCGCATGCATGATATAAGTGATCTGCGGTGCGGCAAGTCCCATGGTTTCCAGTTCCTTATAATGTGAAAAAACCTTCTTCGGTTCATCATCAAATACAGCTTCTCCGTGGTTCATAACAATGAGACGCTCCACATATTTCGCAATATCCTCCATGCTGTGGGAAACCAGAACAATGGTTATCCCTCGCACCTTATGAAGCTCTGCGATCTGATCCAGGATATCATCCCTGCCCTTCGGATCAAGCCCTGCTGTGGGCTCGTCCAGAATCAGGATCTTCGGGTTCATTGCAAGAACCCCTGCAATAGCTACCCTTTTTTTCTGGCCTCCGGAAAGCTCAAAGGGTGATTTCTTGAAATTGGACTCTTTTACTCCAACCTGAGTCAGAGCCTGCTTCGCTTCTTTCTCTGCTTCTTCCCTGGAAAGTCCCTGATTCATAGGTCCGAAGCATACATCCGAGATCACATCATTTTCAAACAGCTGATGCTCCGGGTACTGGAACACCAGACCAACCTCGCTGCGGAGCTGTTTCCGGTCATATTTCTCAGCCCACACATCTTCTCCGTTATACAGAACCTGGCCGGATGTTGGCTGTACCAGCGCATTCAGATGCTGGATCAGCGTGGATTTTCCGCTTCCTGTGTGTCCGATGATCCCGATAAACTGGCCGTCCGGGATCACAAGGCTGACATCCTTCAGCGCATGGCTCTCATAGGCTGTCCCGTGGCTGTAGGTATAGGTTACATTTTTTAATTCGATTGACATAATGCGCTCACCAGCTCCTCTGTAGTCAGTATTCCATCCGGAACATCCACGCCGGATTTCTTCAGTTCATATGCAAGAAGTGTTACCTGTGGTACATCCAGTCCATACGCCTTAAGGGTATCCACCTGGGAAAAAATCTCTTTAGGATTTCCCTGCATCACAACATTTCCGCTGTCCATGACATAAACACGGTCAGCATGGATCACTTCCTCCATGTAATGCGTGATCAGAATAACAGTAACTTTTTCCTTGCGGTTCAGTTCCCGCACTGCCTCCAGAACTTCTTTTCGTCCGTTGGGGTCCAACATGGCTGTAGGCTCATCCAGAATGATGCATCTGGGACGCATTGCCATCACACCTGCAATGGCAACTCGCTGTTTCTGACCGCCGGAAAGCTTGTTTGGTGACTGATAGCGGTAAGCTGTCATGCCAACTTTTTCCAGGCTGTCATCTACACGTTTCCAGATATCGTCCGTGGGAATGCCCATGTTCTCAGGGCCGAATCCTACATCCTCTTCTACTACAGTTCCTATGATCTGATTATCCGGGTTCTGAAACACCATTCCTGCTTTCTGGCGCACTTTCCAGAGTTTTGTTTCCCTGGCTGTGTCAATACCATCTACCAGCATGGTTCCTTCTGTCGGAATCAAAAGTGCATTCATATGTTTCGCCAGTGTGGATTTTCCGGAGCCGTTATGTCCCAGTACTGCCACAAATTCCCCGGCTTCAATGTCCAGGTTTACATCATTGACTGCGCGCTGCATGTCTACCACATTGCCGTCATCGTCATATCTCTGATAGTCAAATCCCAGCTTGAGCGCCTTGATAATTCCCATCTTTTTGTTCTCCTCAATCCTCTGTAGCTGCCGGTTCTGCTAATCCAGTCAACTCATCGATCAGTGCCCATATCTCGTCTCTTCCCTGCTTTGTCTCCGCAGAAAACGGAAGGATCTTTCCATCTTTTGGAAGTCCCAGTCCTGTGCGGATCTCCTTCAAGCTCTTTGCCACCTGGCTGCGTTTCAGCTTGTCAAGCTTGGTCGCGATGATCACCGGCTCATATCCGTTATGGCAGATCCAGTCATACATCTGCTTGTCATTGGCAGAGGGTTTATGGCGGATATCCACCAGAAGAAAGACTGCCCGGAGTTCCTTTGACTCGTGAAGATAGCCCTCGATCATCTTTCCCCATTTTTCCTTCTCAGCTGCGGAAACTTTAGCGTAGCCGTAGCCTGGCAGGTCCACAAGATACATTGCTTCGTTGATATTATAAAAATTAATTGTCTGTGTTTTTCCCGGCTGTGCACTGGTTCTGGCCAGAGCCTTGCGGTTCATCAGACCATTGATCAGGGAGGATTTCCCTACATTTGATTTTCCCGCAAAAGCTACCTCCGGTCTTCCTGTGTCCGGGATCTTGCTTGTGATTCCGCATACAATGTCCAGCGATACGTTTTTGATTACCATTTGTTGTTCCTCCCTTTTCTGTTAAAAGCCCTGTCCTGAAAATCAAGGCAGGGTTTTTTCTTGTTTTGTTTATGCAAGAGCTTCATCAAGAACTTCTTTCATGTTATCCACAAACTGAATGTTAAGTCCCTGTAGGATCTCTTTGTCCATCTCTTCGATATCCGGACGGTTTTTCGCCGGAACGAGGACTTCTTTTATTTTCGCATATTTGGCTGCAAGCAGCTTTTCTTTCAGTCCACCAATCGGAAGCACACGGCCTCTTAAAGTAATCTCACCTGTCATGGCAAGGTCTGCGCGTACCGGTTTCCCGATAATAGCGGAAAACATGGCTGTTGCCATGGTAATACCTGCGGACGGGCCATCTTTTGGAACAGCACCTTCCGGGATATGTACATGGATATCTTTTTTCTGAAAAAATTCTGCATCGATTCCATACTCATCTGCAACGGAACGGATGTAACTGATACCTGCCTGTGCAGATTCCTTCATTACATCTCCAAGCTGTCCTGTAAGAAGCAGCTCACCTTTACCCGGCATAACATTGACTTCGATCTGAAGAGTATCACCACCAACCTGTGTCCATGCAAGGCCACGGGCGATTCCAATCTCATTTTTTCATTGGCCATAAGATAATCATATCTCTCTTTTCCAAGGAATCTGGAAATATTTCTGGATGTTACAACCACCTTATCTTTGCCTTCTTCCATAAGAGCTCTCGCAGTCTTGCGGCAGATGCGGCCGATATTTCTCTCAAGAGAACGGACTCCGGCTTCTTTTGTATAGCTGTTGATCAGCTTGCCAAGTGCAGCCGGCTGGATCACCAGTTTTCCTTTCGGGATTCCGTTGATTTCCATCTGTTTCGGAATCAGATGCTCTCTTGCAATATGTTCCTTCTCATTCTCTGTGTATCCGGAGATCTCTATCAGTTCCATTCTGTCAAGAAGTGGTCTCGGGATTCCCTGAACATCATTTGCAGTGGCAATAAACAGTACCTCAGAAAGATCCTGGGGTATCTCCACATAATGATCATTGAACTTGCTGTTCTGCTCAGGATCCAGCACCTCGAGAAGGGCCGCGGAAGTATCTCCCTTGTAGTCGCTGCTTGTCTTGTCGATCTCGTCAAGGAGCATCAGCGGATTGCTGACACCTGCTTCTTTCAGCGCAACAGTGATCCTTCCCGGCATGGCGCCCACATAAGTCTTTCTGTGACCACGAATCTCAGCCTCATCACGAACACCGCCAAGACAGATACGTACATATTTCTTATTCATGGCCTCTGCAACAGAACGTGCAATGGAAGTCTTACCGGTTCCCGGAGGGCCTACAAGACAGAGGATCGGACTCCTGCCCTTATGTGTAAGCTTACGCACTGCAAGGAATTCCATAATACGTTCTTTTACATCTTTCAGTCCGTAATGTCCTTCCTCAAGGATTCTCCACGCATTCTCAAGATCCTCGGAATCCTCGGATTTTTTATCCCACGGAAGTGCAAGAACTGTTTCAAGATATCCTCTCTGTACCGTTGCCTCTGCCGCACTGGCTGCCATTCCCTTGAAACGGCTGATCTCCTTGGATATCTTCTCTTTTACTTCATCGGAAGCGTTGAGTTCTTTCAGCTGTTTGCGGAATTCCTCAACGTCATCAGCTGTATTATCCTCTCCAAGCTCCTCTCGTATCGTCTTAAGCTGCTCACGGAGAATGTATTCTCTCTGATTCTTGTCGATATGGGATTTCACCTTGCGCTGGAGATCTTTTGTAATATGAATCACTTCAATCTCACTGCCAAGAAGTGCACCCAGGATCTCATAGCGGTCATTGAGAGATACAGCCTCAAGAAGCTTCTGTTTATTCTGATAGGACATCGGGAGATTCACTGCAATCTGATCAATGGTCTCCTGCACATCCTCAATGACCATGATCTGGTTTACCAGATCTCTGCTTATTTTGCCACTCTCTCGGCAGTATTTCTGGAAAAGTTCCCGGATACTGCGGAGCATGGCATCTTTTACAGGTTCCGGATAAGTCTCTTCCTGTGCTGTGACAACCTCGCATTCAGCTTTCAGGTATGGTTCTTCCTGCTCCAGGCTTAAAACTTCTGCCCGTTCCTGTCCTTCTACCAGAACACGGTAGAGATCCTGCGGAAGCTTCACCACCTGCTTAATATAGGCAATGGTTCCTACCTGATACAGATCATCAAGCCCTGGCGTCTCAACTTCCGGATCTTTCTGCGTCAGAAGAAAAATCTTCTGGTCATGAAGCATTGCTGCTTCTACGGCACGGATTGATTTCTCCCTGCTCACATCAAAGTGTACGATCATCTCCGGCAGAACCGCAGTTCCGCGCAGAGCGATCATTGGCAATATATTGACCTGATTTGTCATTTATGTCAGTCCCTTCATCAAGCTGTTTCCGGCTTGCCTTTCTTTCTTGAACGGGATGTTTTGTGTCCTGCCTTCTTTACAGGAGCCGGGGCCTCCCCATGGATGATCTCCGCTTCTCCGGTTCCCTCCACTGCCTCTTTTGTAATGATACATTTACGGATCGTATCATCCGATGGTGTCCTGTACATCAGATCCATCAGAGTATGCTCCATAATGGAACGAAGTCCTCTGGCACCTGTTTTTCTCTCGAGGGATTTACGGGCAACAATTTCAAGTGCCTCATCCTGGAACTCAAGTTCCACTCCATCCAGTTCAAAAAGCTTGTCATACTGCTTGGTAAGAGAGTTCTTGGGCTCTTTCAGGATACGGATCAGAGCTTCTTCATCAAGGGAATCCAGTGTTACAACAACCGGAACTCGTCCGATAAATTCAGGGATCAGACCGAATTTAATAAAGTCTTCCGGCATAACTTCCTTGAGGACTTCACCTACGTTGCGCTCTTCCTTCTCGGAAACCTCTGCACCAAAACCGATGGATTTGGTATCCTGTCTGGACTCGATGATCTTCTCCAGTCCGTCAAAAGCTCCTCCGCAGATGAACAGAATGTTCGTTGTATCAATCTGGATAAACTCCTGATGCGGATGCTTTCTTCCACCCTGTGGTGGCACGCTTGCAACAGTTCCCTCAAGAATCTTCAGGAGTGCCTGCTGTACGCCTTCACCGGACACATCTCTTGTGATGGATGTGTTCTCGGATTTTCTTGTGATCTTGTCGATCTCATCGATATAAATGATTCCGTACTGTGCACGTTCAATGTCGTAATCTGCTGCCTGGATGATCTTCAGAAGAATATTCTCAACGTCCTCACCAACATAGCCTGCCTCTGTGAGAGTGGTGGCATCTGCGATGGCAAAAGGAACATTCAGAAGTCTTGCCAGTGTCTGTGCAAGAAGTGTCTTACCGGAACCTGTTGGGCCAAGCATCAGGATATTGCTCTTCTGCAGCTCAACATCCAGGTTTTTGGAAGCAAGAATTCTCTTGTAATGATTGTAAACAGCTACAGAAAGTGTTTTTTTTGCATCGTCCTGTCCAATAACATACTCGTCCAGAATGCTATGGATCTCTTCCGGTTTCAGAAGATTGATCCCAGTTCCGTAATCGTCTTCGCGATCGTACATGCTGAACTCTTCCTCCATGATCTCGGAACAGATACCGATACATTCATCACAAATATATGCTCCATCCGGACCTGCGATCAGCTTACGTACCTGATCTTCAGTCTTATGGCAAAAGGAGCATCTTACTTTTCCTTCTCTTATTTTATCTGCCATATGATTTTGTTTCCTTTCTAAGCGTAAATGTCCGTCTCTCACAGACATTTAAAATTCCTTTTTAAAGCAAGATAAGACTCCTGTGTTTTTACAGGAGTCTTTTCTTACGCATTATTTGTGGATCACAACACCGTCAATAAGACCATATGCCTTAGCTTCTTCAGCTGTCATATAGTTATCACGGTCAGTATCTTTCTCCACAATCTCAAGAGGCTGTCCGGTATTCATAGAAAGAATTTCATTCAGCTTCTTTTAGTTTTTGCGATCTGGTCAGCTACGATCTGAATCTCTGTAGCCTGCCCCTGTGCACCGCCTGACGGCTGGTGGATCATGATCGTTGAATTCGGAAGTGCATATCTCTTGCCTTTGGCACCGGAGGACAGGAGAAAAGCTCCCATGCTGGCTGCCATTCCAAGGCAGATTGTAGATACATCACACTTGATATACTGCATTGTATCATAGATTGCCATTCCGGCAGTTACAGAACCGCCCGGGCTGTTGATATAAAGCTGAATATCCTTGGAAGGATCTTCTGCTTCCAGGAAGAGAAGCTGCGCAACGATCAGGTTCGCACTGACATCGTTTACCTCTTCTCCAAGGAAAATGATTCGGTCCTTAAGAAGTCTTGAATAGATATCATAACTTCTTTCTCCTCTGCTGGTCTGCTCAATGACGTAAGGTACTAAACTCATTTTGCCCTCCATTTCCGAGGTTTATTACGCCTCTACAGCTGCATCGGCAACTAATGTAACAGCTTTCTGAACAGCCATATCTTTCTTCATCTGCTCCATCTCGTTCTCACCGATGAGATCTTTTAATTTGTCTGCTTCCATCTTGTACATCTCTGCCATCTTGGAGATCTCTTCGTTAACCTCTTCCTCTGTTGGCTGGATGTTCTCTACCTCAGCGATCTTCTCAAGAACAAGTCTTGTCTGGATTTCTCTTAAGAGCCTGTGGCTTCATGTCTTCCATCATCTTGTCAACGCTCTGGCCTGTGAACTGGAAGTACTGCTCCATGGAAAGACCCTGGGACTGCATTCTTCTTGCGAAATCGTCAAGCATCTGACGTGTCTGTGTCTCGATCATTGCCTCCGGAATATCCATCTGTGCATTCTCGATCACTTTATCTACTGCTGCATCTTCTTTTGCACGACGTGCATCTTCTGCTTTCTTCTCTGTCAGGTTCTTCTTAACGTCTTCCTTGTACTCAGCAAGTGTATCAAACTCAGATACATCCTTAGCAAAGTCATCGTCAAGCTCCGGAAGCTCTTTTGCTTCGATCTTCTTAACATCGCACTGGAATACAGCTTCTTTTCCAGCAAGCTCTTTTGCCTGATACTCCTCCGGGAATGTAACCTTAACTTCTACGTGATCACCTGTGTTAGCACCAACAAGCTGCTCCTCGAATCCCGGGATGAAGGTGTTGGAACCAAGTGTCAGCGGATAGTCTGTTCCTTTACCGCCCTCGAATGCCTCACCATCTACGAAGCCCTCGAAATCGATAGTTGCTGTATCGCCGTTCTGTGCTGCACGATCCTCAACTGTGATGGTTCTGGAGTTTTTCTCCTGCTCTTTCTTAAGCTCAGCCTCAACTTCCTCGTCTGTTACCTCTGTCTCAGACTTCGGAACCTCAAGTCCTTTATAGTCACCAAGAGTTACCTCTGGTTTAGTAGCTACTTCTGCTGTAAAGATAAATGGTTTGCCAGGCTCAACCTGTGTTACATCGATCTTAGGCTGGGAAACGATCTCAAGATCACACTCAGCAAGTGCTTTGCTGTAATGCTCAGGAATCAGAGCGTTAGCAGCGTCCTCAAGGAATACTCCCTTTCCGTACATCTGCTCGATCATTTTTCTTGGAGCTTTTCCTTTACGGAATCCTGGAATGGAAATTCTTCCTTTCGCTTTCTGATATGCGTTCTGCATTGCCTTGTCAAGATCCTCAGCGGAAACTTCAATTGTAAGTTTCGCCATGTTTTTCTCCATTTTCTCCACCTGTAAACTCATGTTTCTTGTTCCTCCTTAATTCTATCGAGTAAATACCTTATATAAATAGTTAACACTCGCATTTTATATATTTACAGTCATTTCTGTAGTATAGCATAATCACTGTAAAAACGCCAGATTTTTTTCGACTTCTACCTCTCTTATATTGCTATAAATTCACGGTTTTCTATAAAGATCCCGGTATCGTGCCTGTACATCTGCCTGATTATTATGCATTCGTACACGAAGCGTGTTACTGTTCACTCCGTGACCAGCAACCAAACCATCTTTTTTAATAGAATTTTTCTGTGAAATATACCACAGATTCTGCAATTTCCTCTGCTTTTGCACTTCCTTCTAGCTGGCGGATCAGGGAAAGGCTGAAATCAATGGCTGTTCCGAGTCCTCTGCTTGTTGTTACATTGCCGTCAACAACAACTGATTCCGTGGAAGTTCTGGCACTTGTAAGCTGCTCCATTACGGATGGGTAGGATGTTGCATTTCTGCCCTTTAAAAAGCCAAGTCTCTCAAATACTCCCGGTGCTGCACAGATAGCTGCTATCTTGCCGCCTTTCTGGTAAAAATCTGTGAGAAGATCGGTAAGCGGTTTATATTCTTCGAGATATTTTGTTCCAGGCATTCCTCCCGGGATCACCAGCATATCTGCGTCAGAGAAATCGCACTCTCCGAAAGTTCTGTCTGTGAGGAGATTGATTCCGTGGGATGTTCTGATCTCTTTTGTTTCTTTAACAGATACTGTCTGGATGTCGATTCCTGCTCTTCGCATCAGATCCACTACTGTCAGTCCTTCGATATCCTCAAAACCGTCTGCGAAAAAAATATATACTTTGCTCATAATGTTTCCCATCCTTTCTTTTCTATATGATTCCGGCTTTTCCGGTGATTTTCCGTTCTATTTCATAATGCTTTTTTCTGTAGAAAATGTCAAGAAAAATACGGCAGAAATAACAAACTCTATACTTTTCAAATGTTAATGAGCATTGCCAAACCTTGTATTTCATATAAAATGAGGGCAGCATATTTTAAACAGGAGGTATCTGTTTTATGGAAATCGAACGTAAATTTCTGATCCCGAAAGAAAACCTGCCAACCGACCTGGCTTCCTATCCCTGCCACAGGATCGAGCAGGGTTATCTCTGTACTTCACCTGTAGTCCGCATCCGCAGACAGGATGATGAATATTTTCTTACTTATAAATCAAAAGGCCTGATGAGCCGTGAAGAATATAATCTTCCTCTGACTGCCGATGCCTACGAACATCTCAAACCTAAAGCCGATGGTATCCTTATTACAAAAGACCGCTACGTAATTCCTGAAAAAGACGGGCTTTTTATTGAGCTGGATGTGTTCCACGGGGAATATGAGGGAGTTCTTCTTGCTGAGGTCGAATTTCCTACGGAAGAGGCAGCTAATGCTTATACTGCACCGGAGTGGTTTGGGGAGGATGTGACTTATTCTACGAAATACCATAACAGCACTATGAGCCAGGGGTGGTAATATCCCGCAAATCAGCTCTTGTATTTCTTATTTCAAGTGCTATAATTGGGATTGCAGGCAGATATAGTTCATCGGTAGAACATCAGCTTCCCAAGCTGAGGAGGCGGGTTCGACTCCCGTTATCTGCTTTCATTGCCAAGGGAGGCACGCTTTCGGGAGCGTGTCTTTTTTTATAAACATAATTCTAAGGAGGATTTTTATTATGAAGATCGGTTTTATCGGATGTGGAAATATGGGTTCTGCAATGATCGGCGGTATTCTCCGCCAGGGGATTTTTTCAAAAGATGAGATCATTGTTTCCAACCTTACAGAAGAAGGCAGAGAACGCAGTAAAAAAAAATCTCGGTGTTGTCACCACTCTGGATAACAACGAAGTGGTCAGATCTGCAAAGACTATTGTACTTGCAGTAAAACCCCAGTTCTACGAGGAAGTCTTAGATGAAGTCCACAACAGCCTCACAGCAGATCACACTATCATTGGAATTGCCCCGGGCAAGACCCTTGCATGGCTGGAAGAAAAAGCCGGACTTCCTCTGAAAGTTGTCCGTTTCATGCCAAATACTCCCGCACAGGTTGGTGAAGGCATGACTGCTGTATGTGCCAACGAGCGCGTTTCCAAAGAAGGACTCGATGAAATTCTCAAGATCACAGACAGCTTCGGATGCACAGAAGTAATCCCTGAACGTCTTATGGATGCTGCAGGCGCTGTAGGCGGCTGTGCACCGGCTTATGTATTTATGTTCATCGAAGCTATGGCAGATGCCGCCGTAAGTCAGGGAATGCCCCGTAAACAGGCTTACAAATTTGCTTCCCAGACAGTACTTGGCAGTGCAAAGATGGTTCTTGAGACAGGCAGACATCCTGGCGATCTGAAAGACATGGTCTGCTCCCCTGCTGGAACTACCATCGAAGGTGTACGCACACTGGAGAAAAACGGTTTCCGCAGTGCTGTATTTGAAGCTCTGACTGCTGCCGCTGAGAAGGGCAAAAAATTATAATTCCTCACAGACCAAAATAAAAACCCCGCAGGAATTTACAAAACAGATGATATAAATACATCTCTTCATCCGGCATACTGCCAAGGATATTATATCTGTACCTGATTTTGCAGATCCTGCAGGGAATTATTTTATACAAAATTTTCTGCAATTATTTCTACTTTATGATCTTCTCAGGATGATACGCACTACAGCAATTCGATCAGCGCATCAATATCTTCCATCTTCGTTCCCCAGCTTGTAGCAAAACGGATCACTGTATGATCCTCATCATATTTCTCCCAGAAATCAAACCGGACTTTTTTTGCAAGTTCTTCTTTTTTATTATTTTCCAGAATTATGAACTGCTGGTTTGTCGGAGAATCAATATAAAGCTGGTAGCCTTTTTCCTGAAGAGCTTTTTTCAGCTTCATAGCAGTGTCAATGGCGTTTCGGCTGATCTTTGTATACAGATCATCTGTAAATAAAGTATCAAACTGGATTCCCAGAAGGCGCCCCTTGGCCAGAAGAGCTCCCTGCTGCTTCACCATAGTCATGAAATGTTTCGGAGCTTTTTTCGTAAAAACAACTGCCTCACCGCAGAGTGCTCCTGCCTTGGTTCCACCGATGTAGAATACATCTGTATATCTGGCGATATCCTCAAGTGTTACATCTGTTTCCGGGCTTACCAGGCCATATCCAAGTCTTGCTCCGTCCAGGAACAGCGGAAGCTCATAATGTCTGCACACATTGAAGATTTCTTCCAGTTCTTTCTTTGTATAAAGCGTTCCGTATTCTGTAGGATGGGAAATATATACCATTCCCGGAAATACCATATGGTCATGACTTTCATCCCCGTAAAAAGTTTCGATATATTCGGTTATACTCTCTGCTTTGATCTTTCCGTTCTCTGCAGGAAGTGCCAGAACCTTATGTCCGGTATACTCGATAGCACCGGCTTCATGGCAGTTTACATGTCCAGTCTCAGCTGCCAGTACACCCTCGTATCTGTTCAGCACGGAACCGATAACTGTCGCATTGGTCTGAGTTCCTCCTACCAGAAAAAATACCTCTGCATCCGGGCAGCCACAGGCCTTGCGGATCTTTTCTTTTGCAGAATCACAGTATTTATCTGTGCCATAGCCTGAAAGCTTCTCCATGTTTGTCTCCACAAGTTTTTCAAGGATCGCCGGATGCGCTCCCTCGCAGTAATCGTTTACAAAAAATAACATTTTATTTTCTCCTCATCTGTATTTCCATTTTATTTGACCGTCTGCCCCGGAATGATCTTACAGGTGGAAAACGATTTGAATTTACAGGAAATCGCCCCCTTCATCTCCTGTTCCAGGAAAAGCATGGCCACATGCGCACGTTCCAGATGCTCCATCCGAAGTGTGGTAAGAAGAATATCTCCCGTAAGATAATCCGGGATCTCATCTACTCCCAGAAGAGAAATGTCTTCCGGAACCGAAATCTTCTTCTGCCGTAACGCCCGCATCACTCCAATGGAAATCTGATAATTTTCCATGATAAAGGCATCCGGCAGTTCATGAGTCTCCAGATATTTCAGTGTTGCCTCACATACCTCACTGGTAGTTTCTCCCAGTGGGTAAATAGATTCTTTCTCCAGTGGCAGGCCATTCTTCCGAAGTCCTGCACGGAATCCTGCACGCCTCTGCTGGAAATTAAAGATATTCTGGGTATTGGCCATATATTTGATATTCCGGCATCCTCTGGAAACCAGATAATCTACGCAATCCCTGATTCCCTCCACTCCACCGAAGGTAACACAATGATATTCATTTCCAAGATCATTGTCATATATCACCATGGGCTTTCGGATTGCCCGGAACGGTGGAAACTGATCCGGCTGCATCTCCGTTGCATACAGGATCACGCCTGCCACATTTTCCTCATTAGCCTCACGCACTACACGCTCCACGTCTTCTTTTTTTGCGGAAGAAGCATAAGTCACGCTGATGATACAGCCCATTCTTCTGGCTTCCTGTTCAAATATCGTCAGGCTGTCCGGGCATACATCCAATTCAAAATCCTTGAGGAATCTGAGAGCATTATCAATAAAAAGTACCTTGATGATATTTTTATTCTCTAATTCCTGCTTATCTTTTTCTTCTTTTTGTCGTTCTGCTTCTCCTGAAACTTCTTCAATATAATCAAAAATCCTTCGTCGGGTTTTCTCACTGACTCCTGGTTTATTGTTTAAAACCAGGGATACCGTTGCTTTGGAAAGATTAAGATTTCTCGCTATATCTGCTGCCTTTATCTTCATTCTGATCCCTCTTGATTTAAACTTCTCCTTGATTCTAAACACTTTTGGTTTTCCTGTCAACATAAAGCAGGGAGCCGCCTCTCCGGCAGCTCCCCATAAATCACTTAACCTCGCGCACGCGCACAGCCATATACTCTCTTCCCGGCAGGTCAATCCGGAACTTGCCTTTAAAAGTTCCTTTTTTCTCGATGGTCATGTTCCATGTATCGATTACTTCTACCTCAAACTCTGTTTCATCATCAATATGATACTCACGGAATGACGGACGCATGAAGCTGTAATAGAAAATATAATATTTAATATCCTGAAGACTGTTATCTACTGCTGCGCCAACCTCATCCCACTGATTTTCCAGTGGACGAAGACCCGGCGCCGGAGTTTCTTCCATAATTTTCTGGAGGAATTTAAATCTCTCAGGGCTCTCTCCATGAAGCTTGCCGCCATGGGACCACCAGAGAATTCCCTCATCATTCATATATGTCTCGCCATGTCCCGGATATGCACCTCTGCAGAATGCTTCCCAGAAACGTCTTGTCATTTCTTTTCCGCTGATATTTCCCCAGCCGTGCTGGATATTTCCCTCGTAAGCGATCTCATCCAGAACTACCGGTTTTTTATAGCGGATACGCCATTCATTTACCATCTCAGAGGATTTATAGAGATCCTGTCTCTGGATGCTGCAGTGAGTGATCCATGGTCTTGTGTAATCATAGAAGCTCTTGCAGTTGTGAATGGAACGAAGATGATTGTATACACTTTTCCTGGATGATGGATGCGTATCGCTCCCAATCCTCAGTTGTCTTTTTCGGGAAAAGATCGTACTCATTCGCAAGAGACCACCATACGTTTCTGTATGCACTCACTCTTGCAATGAGATATTTCCAGTAAAGATCATCACACTCTGCACTCATCTCACTGAAGCCCCATCTGTCATATGGATGCATCACAATGATGTCAGCCTCAATACCCAACTCCATCAGCTTCTTTACGCAGTCATCGATATGCTGGAAATGTTTCACATTAAATCTCTTGTAATCGAAGTTATTACCCTCTGCACAGCCAACATATTCCAGGAAATTCTCAGATGTAAGAACTGAACTGTCCATCGGAGTTCCTTCATATGGATAGCTGATCGGCTCATTCAAGTTGTAGTCATAATGTTTCGGGAATACACAGAAACGGATCTTGTTGAATGCACTGTCTGCCAGTGTCTCCAGTGTCTGTTTCTGAAGCTCCTCGCTCTGAAGCTCCCACACATAGCAGGTTGTTCCGATAGAATAATATGGTTTTCCATCTTCATATGCCATGTGATAAGTATAGGACACACGGACAGGTCCGTGGTTGTCTTCTTGTGCAGGTGTTACATGGAATGCACCTGTGTACACCTCATCGGAAAAGCTTCCTTTGATCTCAAATGTATAATCTCCTTCAAAGGATGGCATGAAACGTACACGGTAAATTCCGTCTCCATCATAGAAACCATCTACGGTTTTTGTCTCTTCTTTGCCTTTTAAACGTTCCCTGAATTGCATAATCGGTAAACGGATTCCCTTCATGTTTACCTGGCATTTCAGCTTCAAAAAGTTCCCCATTTTTTCTACGGATTCTGTATATTTGCAAGTACTCATAAGTCATCCTCTTTCTTTCTGTAAGTCATCCAGGCGGCTGTTCACGATCCGCTGTGCTGCCTGTATCTGATATCATGATTTAAC
>ENA-OUNH01000203-OUNH01000203.1-human-gut-metagenome-genome-assembly--contig:-NODE-203-length-22390-cov-4.792840_pt1 | contig 22390 bp, 17 predicted proteins | sample MGYA00242806_ERZ504814 | MGnify/ENA primary metagenome ERZ504814 (study PRJEB26092, sample SAMD00036389) | human gut metagenome | host: Homo sapiens | study: EMG produced TPA metagenomics assembly of...
GATGCTCGTTATCGTAGGTCTTATCAATGTAGGCATCCAAAATGCTTTGCAGGGTGTAGCTGCCGCTGCGGGTCTGCTCAAACTGCTTCAGTTTGGACAGGTCGGACACAAGGAAGAATGTAAAGCCTGCGCCCTCCAGTTCCAGTCCATTGCTTTGACCGCTGGAGGATACGATTTTACTGATTTCCACATTGCCTTTTGCTACTTGGTCTTGGCTTTCGACCAAAGCGTTATCCGCATGGATGTGGTAATTGGCGCTGTAGCTGGTCTTGTCGATCTGTTCACCGGCTGCCTGTCGATTGTCGGCAAAGGTGGTCTTTTCTACATACCAACCCTCATCAGAATAGGCTGGCGTGATGTAGTAGTTATGTTCATCGCAGAGGTAGCCGTCTGCAAAGGACAGGTAATAGGCATCGTAAGTCCAAGAGCCATCCAACGCTTTACCTTTAGAGACTGTAGAAAACTGGTTCTTGTAAACCCAATCCGTGTACTGGCCGCTGCCGTTCTTGGCAAGCGCGGCGGTCTGCCCGGTGACTGCCTTGGTGCGGCTGTCCACGGTGGGATAGGTGCCGGAAACAGCAAGAGCGCCGTCACGCAGCGGGATAACCACGCCGGTGGAGCGCTCTACGACATAATATTTGCCGAGGTACAAATTGCTGAAGCACAGCCAGCCATTCTCGATTTTAGCGCTGGCTACAAGGTGGTCTTTTTTCAGAACGGGTAAATAATCAGACACCCACTGCCCGCTGTTGTCGCGGATTGTGGTGTGCCAGATGGGATTGCCGTCTGCATCCACGATTTTGGAGTAGTCCACCACGCCGGTCACGCCATCGGGGTGCGTAATATCTTCGGCGGCGTAGAGGTCGTACACCGCGCCGTCCAGCGCGGCATCGCCGTGAGCTTGCCCGCTGGCAAGGGCTGTGCCGTGGGCGGCGCTGCCGCCCACATACCGCACGGCATCAAGGTCAACCTTGGAGATGCTGATTTCGCCCAAGGTGCGGTCATTTTTCATAACGCCGTCTGAGGGTGTGATTGTGTAGCTGTCCTCGTTGGCCGCTTTGCCGCTGTTGTCGGTGTTAAAAGTGCGGCTGGAATCCTTGCCAGTGTCGTAGATGGTAACGGTGGTTTCTACGCCCGTACTGGTGACAAGTTTGGTGCCGCCTTTATCGGTAGCGGCAATGTCGGCATTATAGTCAGCGTTGTCCAGCCAGATTACAGAATTGTCGCTGTCCTCGGTGATTTCGATATAGTAACCGCGCTTGCCCAGCGGAGTGTTGACGATGCCGGGATGATTGATGTCTGTCCAATCGCCAAAATAGCCTGTGGGCGCTTTGCTTTCCACAATGATAAACTTGCCCGCATTACGCTGGGTATAGTAGAGAGTATGCCGCATGGAATCTGTGGTCGCATAGGCCGCACTGTTGATGACCGCGTAGCTGCCGTCGCCCTGACGCTGTACGCTGTAGGTGTTGTAGCCCCCGGTGGGCTGGTATTTGCCGGTCACCACATCCCACTGATAGATCTCATACTGGGCATCGGTTGCGATCTGGCTGCCGGTTTCGCTGTCGGTTTTCTTGAGGTTGACCTGCAAACTCCACTCGTCATTTTTCATGACATAGTCATTGTTGGTGTTCGCGGGTACCGAAATCGTTTGGCTGCTGCCGTTCGTGCCCCAGTACTTGCCGAATCCATACGGTACTGTGATTTCCTCATAGCGGAACTGGATGCTTCCCAGCTGCGCTTTAGCCGCTGCTATAGCATTGTTGACAGCGTTCTGGGCCTCACCCTGCAATTCCGCAATGGCGGCGTCGCGGGCACTGTTGGCGGCCGCATCAGCAGCCTCCTGCGTGGTGAAAGGACCAACCTGTCCATTGCGAGTGCCCGATGTTTTGGTAACGGCATAGTGCAGGCTCCAGCTTGCACTGGCATCGCCACCGTTCTTCTGGTAGTTGTCATCGGCGGTATGACCGCTGGTGGTCACAGTTTGCTTTCCGGCAGGGCTGATAGACCAGTTGCCGCCCTCGATGCTGCCGGATTTGGTTGTAGGTTCGATTTCAATCGTTGCACCGTCCACTTTTTCCAGTGTGGCAGTCTGAATCTTGTCGGTGCGCACACCGTAGGAAAAATCGAAACTGCCGCTGGCGGTCTGGGCGGGTGCCTCCCAACTGGCGTAGTATTCCTGCACAACAGGTTCCGGCTCAGGTTCCTCCTCACCGATCTCAGGTCCGATCAGGGCAACGGTCTGCCATCCTGCGCGACCGGGATTATAGATGTAGGTGTAGTAACCGCGGGCAGAGGCGTAGGTTTCCACGCCGTTCAGCAGCTCATCGGCAGAGGCAAGATAAATTTCCGCGGTGGTGCTTTCGGGGAAGTTTTCGATGATATACATCTGTACATCGTCATAAATTGATGCACAGAAATCCAAAAGAGAGATTTCTTCACCCTCGTCAGCGGAAAAAACAGCGGGCAGATCGTCCGCATCGCCCAAAGAAAGCTGGTTCAAGCCGCCCCAGATGCGAATCTGGTTGCCGTAGTGGTCACCGGGGATGCACTGGTCTGCGTTGACCGTGGAAGTGTTCACATAGGTGTATGTCGGGCATCCTGCAGGCTGACCGTTGGCACCGTGGGTGCAGCAGTAGGCGGGTTCGCCGTTGAACCAAATCAGCCAAGTGCCGTTGACCTTGGCAACCTTGGTGATTTTGCCGCTTGTCACCGCAGGGGTGGGGCGCTCGGCAAAGGCGGCAATTTCGCTGTCAGGGAAAGGATACTCGGCAGTCACATTGCGGTCGATGGTCACCTGCAAGGTTTTGGTCAGGCAGCTGCCGTCCGGCGCGGTATAAACCAGCTGCGCGGTAAAATCCGCATCCGCCTGCACATACACGCCCAGCACCGCAGCGGAAGTTTCGCTGTACTCATTGTGCAGCAGGCTTTCTGCGTTTTCAGCGGGTGCGCCGTAGTAGTCCAGCAGGGTCACTCCGTCCGGCAAAATTAGATCAAGGGTACTGCCATCGGCAGGGTACTCCACCTGCGCCAGAATCGGCACAATGGCGTAGTCGGTATCTTCCAGCAAAGGTGTAGTCAGTGTCAGGTTGTCACTGTCCAGCGCCTCGGCGCTCAGATAACTATCCTGCTCTAAATCGGCATCCCACGCGCTAAGCCCGATTTTGATTTCACCGGTCGCTACTGGCAAACCGTAGCTGCCGATGTAGGAGCCTGTGGGGGCGTCCGGCATATCCGCGTAGAGGATTTCACCGTCAAAGGTGTAAGGCTCGTTTTCTTCAGCAGGCTCATCCGTGGTTGGTGCTGCGCTTTCCTCGGTAGTTGCTCCGGGGTCGGGGTTGCTGGCATCGGTCTGCCCGTTGTCGGTTTCGGTTTCATCGGTCTGTTGTTCCTCAGTGGCGACCGTGCTTTCCTGCGGCAAGGGCGTTTCGGCAAACGCGCCGACCGGGAACACGGAGCAGCACATCACGGCTGCCAAAGCCAGCGCCAGAAGGCGGTGGCTCCATTTTGTTTTTCGATTCATGGGTAAACACCTCTTTTATCTTTCGGGGGCTGTTTTCTCGCGCTCCAGCTGACGCAGACGCGAAGTAAAAATATCGATCAACCCGGCATGAGATTGCAAATTGGCGTAATACACCGCCTTGTCATACCCATCCGCATTGATGTCTTGAATTGTTCGCACAGAATCCGCCCATCTTCGATTCTGCGGGGAAATTCGCGCATCGCCATCCCGCACTTGGATGGCTGCTGCAACAATATAGCGGGTGCGCTCTGCGCCGTATCCTGCCAATACCTGCTGCACGGCACCGTCATCCAAGCACAAGCCGTTATAGTTGTAAGAAATGGCGTCATCAATTTCATCGCGGCATTCCTCGTTCAACTTCATGGAGGCGCGGTATTGCGGCAGTTCCTCGTGTTCGCGGGCGTATCGACCGGTCTGATAGTAAACGGGCGGCCAGTTCTTTTTCGTGCTTTCCATCAGGTCGATGTCGGCGCGATCCGCTATGCACAAGGTCATAACATCCAGTGTGTTGGTATCGCAATCGCGGTAGTCTTTGTAAATGTCCGCCAGCGGTGCTTGGGATTCCAACAAAGCGCGCAGCTGTGCAGGACGCAGCGAAGCATTTTCAAGAGCGATGAGGATATCCTCACGGGAGCTGTACTCATACGCGTGGTTCAAAATTTCTTCGGGCGGCTGTGCAAGCAGCCACGCACGGTATTCGTTTTGCTCCTGCTGCATTTTGTTGTACAGCTTAGCGACAAGGGGATCGTTTTTCACATCGCATCACCGTCCGTATTGTGCAGAATTCTTTCCCAGAAATTCCGCTTTTCAGGCTCGGAAAGACTGCGATAGGCGGTTTCGATCACCGCATTCACGACCTGCTCGGCGGCATCCTGCGCGATATGCAACTGTTTTGCCGCATTTTTCCCCATCGCAAGACGGTGCAGCAGATTCTCTAAAACCGTTATTTTTTGCTTTTGCAGCGCGTTTTTTGTGCTTTCGTCTATGTCGAGCGCAGCAACAGGGGTGTCGTATACGCTTTCCGGCACACGAAATACCAACTCGCTGCGTTCTCGATTGGGGGCAATGTCATTCAGCACGACCATGCAGCCGTTTTGCTCGGCTTTTCTAAGTAAAGTTTCAATGTCCATAGAATTCCTCCAATAAAAAAGCGCCCACAAATGTGAGCGCTTAAGTAAGATATTCAGTTACAGAGACTCAATCAGTTCAGAGATTTCCTTGACAGTTTCCAAGGTCTGCCCAAATGTAATAGCTGCTGCATAGGAATTGCTCATGCCGTAGCTATCCCATAACTGTTGCATAGACGAATCATCCCTTAGGTCATCCAAAATTTCTTTCCAATCGGCAAGATCTTCCAGAGATTCTCGCTTTTCAGCCGTATGCAGAACAGCATCCTTTAAGACTTGCGGGCGAATTTCTGACTTTCTGGTGCGATACAGCGTGTAAAGGTCATAAAAATCGCGCGCTCTTGTGGTGGTTGCACCGCGGCGGATAATGGTTTCATACTTTTCAGCAAGTATCGTTTCTATCGTATAAGCCATGATAGGAATTTTCTTTTCGGAATCAAAGCAGGGAAACTCATATTGTACCGCAGCAGGGGTGATTTTGTCGCCGGTGGTGATGTCGATTTTCATGGGTGTGTTGATTTTCCCATACAGAACATCAATATGGGCGCGGAAGTTGTTGTATGCATCAATTTCACGGATCGGTGCAATGGAACGATATTCAAAGCGGATACCGTCACCAACATCAACTGCCAAAATGGTTTTGAGGGCAGAAACGATTTCCTCTTCTTCCATATGGATACCGCGCACGGTGGTATCCATATCCATCGTAGTTCGACCCTCAAGCCCAACCATTGAGGAAATCAGAAGTCCTCCCTTGAGAATGAAATTTTTCTGATACGGCGAAGCCGCCAGTCGTTCCAGCAGACGTTCAAACATAAACATCTGCAAAATTTCCTGAGCGCGCAGATGCTTTTCGGCAGCAACATTGCGCGCCCAGCCTTTTAATTGTTCTGGTGATCTCACATCAGCACCTCCATGTAGGTACGCAATTTATCGTCAACCCCAAACTGTTTTCCATACTTTAGAAGTTTTCTGGGATTTGGTCTTGACGCAAAGTAGATCTTCAGTCCATGTGTAAACAGTTGCTTGTCGATTGCATTTCTGTCGCGCACCAAGTCGCAAATGCAGCGTTCACGGTCATACAGGATAACATTTCCGCCTTGTGGAGATCTGCAAGTGGTTTTGCCTATACCGTGAAGACTTCCTTTAACATAGTGAAACCGAATATTGGGATCGCGTTCTTTGATGCGACTGGTGTTATATCCTTGCGGCACACTGAATTCAAAAATGTGTGGCGTTCGGTCTGACAGTCCCCAAAAGTACATGGCACTGCCGTAAGAGTAGACAAGATTCTCGCTTCCGCTTTGCAAAAGCGTAAACTCGTCTGGAACAAATCCGGTCATTGTATATTGTCCGCGGGCAATGCGCGTCAGAACACCTTTGTCTGCGTATCGTTTTAATGTGACACGGTTTGTGCCTGCTCGCAATGCTTCTTCTGTAGTAACAATGCCGCCGTTCGCATCAGCTATCGTTTTCAATACAGCTATCGTAGCATTCACTCCACACACCGCCTTTCAAAAAGTTACTACTGTGCTTTAATTATAACATAATAAAGCACAACTGTAAACGGGCTTGTGGGAGATTTTCGTGGGAACTAGTTAAAGGTCACGACCCAATAGGTATATTGCCCCTCTGCCGTCTGGCAAAACCAGCAGCCGACACCCATGCTGGTAAAACTCGGCTCCATAATGTTGGCACAATGGGCGGGGCTGCCCTGCCAGCCTGTGCAAACGGCGCTGGCAGAACTCAGCGGACCGGCGGCGCAGATCTCGCTGCGGGTGGTCATACCGCTGTGATCAAAGGGCGCACCTGCCACAAAACTCTCACATCGGGCATCGGCAGCGGCGCTCAAACCGCTGTCCATCGTCAGCGGTGCCAGCCCACCGGCTGCGCGCATCGCGTTGATGTTTTCCTGCACCGCCCAATAAGCGGAATCCGAGCTGTCGATGCTCCACCACTGATCGGTGCCTGACGCCAAATCAAAGGGCACAGCACCATAGCTCATACTGACCTGCGCCGGGGCAGGTTCTGCCGTCGGCGCTGCCGTGGGTTCCGGCGTAGGGGCAGGAGTCGGCGCGGGGGTAGCGGCAGGTGTTGCCGAAGGTGTCGGCGCGGGTGTGGCGGTAGGTTCCGGGGTTGCTGTCGGCTCGGCAGTTGAAATCGGTGCAGGTGTTTCTTCGGCGTCTGCACTTTCGGATGTCGCTGCCGACAGCTCCGTCAATTCAGCGGATTCCGGTTCCGGTGTCTGTGCGCAGGCTGTCAATGCGGACAGCATTGCAAGCATTACGATCCATTTTTTCATCTTGAAAACTCCTTGCGGGGGCCATCTCTGACCCGGTTGCTTCTTCTTTCCTTCATCTTAAAACCTTCTACCTTTCTTGTCCACGCTGTCGATTGTCCGAACGACACTGTTGCTCTTCGTCCGGCACGGTATCCAGCACGATATCCTTTTCGTTCAGGTTCAAAAGTGCCTCCAACTCGGCAAGGCGCTTGCTCTTTTCAGCCAGCTCGTCCGCCTGGACAAAGGGCTGCGCCAGCTGTTCCTTGGCGTTTTCCAGCTGCTTTTGCAGCTGCACCAATTTGGATTCAAGGTCGGTCACGCTCTGCGGTAGGTTATGCAGGCAGTTGTCCAGGCGTACCGTGTTGCCGACGGCATCTGCACCCAGCTGCACCGGGTTGATACCGCTGCCCACAAGATACGCCAGATACATTTTGTCCATCGCAAAATAGGCGATCTGCAAATCAAAGCCCTTGTATCGCCCGATGGAAACCGGCTCGGTGCGGTTCATCGCCATACCCAGCAGCCCCAGCAGGGCTTTGCCCGCGTCCTCGCGCTTGGTGTAAACCGTGTCCATCAATGAGATGGCGAAAACATCCTTGTCGTCCGCATCGCGCTTGGTATTTTGCTGTAGCAGCGCTGTGTCCGCTTTGGCGTTTTCCAACTGCTGGGCGGTCTTACGCATTTCTGCGGGGAATCCTTGTGTAATCGCATCTTCCAGCCGGTAATGCTCGTTGTTGTAGGCGGTTTTCAGGGTTTTGAGCCGCGACACCTGAATATCCAGATCCATTTTCTCTTTGATCATCGGATTGCCCGCTGCCAGCGCCTTGACCTCGGCATAAGACAGCGCTGCATCGTCCAAATCATCCGCACTGCGGGCAGGGCTTTTGCTCGTCATAATTTGCCCGATGAACTTCTGTTTGGTTTCCAAAAGCTGCCACATATAGCTGTCGAAGGAAGCTTCTGTGACGTAACGATACTCATATACTTCGGCATTGGTGTTGCCTTGGCGAATCATACGCCCGTTGCGCTGCTCAATGTCAGAGGGTTTCCACCCGCAGTCCAGATGATGCGTGGCCACCAGCAGCCGCTGCACATTGGTGCCTGCGCCCATCTTGCCGGTGCTGCCCATCAGCACGCGCACATCACCGCTGCGCACCTTGGCAAACAGCTCGGCTTTTTTCACCTCGGTGTTGGCGCTGTGGATGAACTGCACCTCGTTTTCCGGGATGCCCATAGTAATCAGCAGATTGCGCAAATCATCGTACACATTAAAGCCGTCTGGTTTCGGGGTGGATAAGTCACAAAACACTAACTGTGTCAATCTCTTGTCTTTCGTTTCACTCCAGATACGGTACACATTCTCGGCGCAGGCGTGGACTTTATCGTTGGGGTTTTCGGGCAGATTGGGGTCGATCAACCGCTGGTCCAGCGCCAGCTTTCTGCCGTCGTTGGTCACCTTGAGCATATTGTCCTCGGTGGGGTCTACATTTCCCGCGCGAATTTCCTCGGCGCGGTCGGCAAGGTCTGCCACCATCTGTTTTTGCTGGGGGCTTGGCGGCAGCGCCACATTGATGGGCTTGCCGCCCACTAATTTGGGCACCGGCAGGTTGAGCATATCCGCCGTCTGCACATCTGCCACCTGCTTGAACATACTCATCAATTCCGGCAGATTATAGAATTTGGAGAATCTTGTTTTTGTGCGGTAGCCTGTACCTTCCGGCGCAAGCTCCACGGCTGTCACGGTTTCCCCAAAGGTGGATGCCCACGCATCAAAGGAGGAAAGCCCGTGCTGCTCCAAGGTTTCCCGCTGCAGATACCGCTGCATGGTGAACAGCTCCGCCATAGAGTTGCTGATAGGCGTACCTGTGGCAAACACCACGCCGCGGCTGCCGGTGATTTCGTCAAGGTAGCGGCATTTCATATATAGGTCGCTGGCGCGCTGGCTCTCGGTTTGAGATATACCCGCCACATTGCGCATTTTGGAAAGCACTGCAAGGTTCTTGAATGCGTGGGCTTCGTCCACCATCAGGCTGTCCACGCCAAGCTGTTCAAAGGTCACCACATCATCCTTGCGGGACTGGTCGTTGAGCTTATCCAGCTTTTTCTCCAGCTGCTTGCGCATACGCTCCATCTGTTTGACGGTGAAATTCTCGGCGCGTTCTTCTTTCAGCTGTGCCACTTGGTTAATTACATCATGAATTTGGCTTTGCAGGTATTCGACCTGCCGTTCCTGCGACAGCGGGATGCGCTCAAACTGGCTGTGCCCGATTATGATGATGTCATAATTGCCGGTCGCAATTTTGGCGCAGAACCGTTTGCGGTTGGCTTTTTCAAAATCCGTCTTGCGGGCTACAAGAATATTCGCATTGGGGTACAGCTGCAAAGCCTCTCCGGCAAGCTGTTCGGTCAGGTGGTTGGGCACACAGATCAGGGTCTTGGAGCAAAGCCCAAGGCGTTTCTTTTCCATCGCTGCAGCGACCATTTCGTAGGTTTTTCCGGCGCCCACCACGTGCGCCAGCAGCGTATTGCCGCCATACAGAATGTGCGCAATGGCGTTTTTCTGGTGGGGGCGCAACGTGATTTCAGGTGACATACCGTGGAACAGAATATGGCTGCCGTCATATTCGCGGGGGCGCAGGGAGTTGAACCGTTCGTTGTATTCCTTTACCAGCATCTGGCGGCGGGTCGGGTCTTTCCAGATCCAGTCCTTGAAAGCATCCTCAATCTGCTGCTGTTTCATCTGGGCTTCCTGCGTGGCAGCGGCGTTCAGAACGCGGATTTTGTTGCCCTGCATATCCTCTTTGGTGTCGAAGATGCGCACATCCCGCAGGTTCAGGCTTTCCTCCAAGATGTGGTAGAAGTTGGCTCGCTGTGTGCCGTAGGTCACGGTGGCTTTAATGTTGCCGCCCGTATAGCTCTTGTTGGTCACATTCCAAACGCCGGTCAGCGGAATGTACAGCACCTTCACGCGGTCCCGCACATAGTAGGGCGCGTCCACCAGTTCATCGGCAAACTGCTTGATGAGTTCAGGTGCCAGCCAAGTGGCACCCAGACGCACGGCGATTTCGCTGGCCTCCAAGTCCTTCGGCTGCACGGTTTCCAGTGCCTGCACATTCACAGCAAAAGCGGGGTTGTTCTGTGCAGCCAGCTTTGCTACTTGCAATTTGTGGCGGACATCGCCGGAAAGATATTCATCAGCGGTATAGTAGCGCGGTTCACCATCAGATTTTTTTTCCAAGGGGTCGGCAAAGATAACGCCCTGCAGGTCGTTCACCAATGTATCTTTGTCCTTGCCGGTCAGCTGCTGCATATACCCAAAGTCGATGCCCGCGCGCTCACCGACACTCAGCGCCAGCGCCTCGCTGGCGGTTTCCACGCGCTCGGCAGGGCGGGCGGCGCGGATGGTGCGCTTTGAAAACATATCCGACTTGCCGATGAAGTTGCCCTCGCTGTCGAGATTTTCCAAGGAGCACAGCAGAAAATATCCGCTGTCATCCCGCATATCCAGCGATGCGCCACGGCTGTTGATGAGCCCAAACTTATTGTGGTAGTGGTCATACTGGCGGTTGAGTTTTCCTTGCAGCTCCGTGATGACTTCATCCGGCATATCTTCCAGCTGGGCTTGGATCAGCTCCCGTGTGGTGTCCCGCAGTTCGATCAGCAGCCGCATACGCGCTGCGGAGGTGGCACCAAGGGAAACCTCGCGCATAATGGCGTTCTCGCGGTAATAGAATTTGCTGTTACGGATACAAAGCTGAAGTTGCGTACATCGGGTTCGGCGGGGATGCTGGCTTCGACAGTGCCGGATTCCTGCTCATCAATGTCCTGAAAGTGAAATTCAGCGTGCAGGTGAGACATCGCCTCTTTCAGCACATCGGGAAGGGGCTTATCGGCAAACGCTTCGCAGGTCAGGGTAGGACCATACGGACCGCTGACGGTTTTCAGTGTGCCGCAGACCATTTCGGGGTGTTCGGCAAAATAGCTATTTAGGGAAAGTCCATCCTCTCTCTGGGTGGTGTGCAGCCAGCTTGCGTCCTGCTCCAGAATGCGGTCACGCTTTTGCAGGAAGATAATGTCCGCCATAGCCTTGGTTCCGGCTGACTTAAAGGTAGAATCCGGCAGGCGCACGGCACCGATAAAGTCGCATCGGGCATTGATGTACTTGCGCACATCCTCGCTCTTTTTGTCCAGCGTACCGCTGGTGATGATAAAGGCGATGATGCCGCCCGTGCGCAGTTTGTCGATGGATTTGGCTATAAAATAATCGTGGATCTTGAAGTGCAGCCGGTTATACTGCGGGTCAACCACGCTGTAATCCCCAAACGGCACATTGCCGATAACCACATCAAAAAAGCTGTCGGGCAGGTCGGCTTTCTCAAAGCCTGTGATTTGGATGTTTGCTTTCTGGTACAGCTGGCGGGCAATTCTGCCGGTCAGACTGTCCAGCTCCACGCCGAAAAGGCGGGTGGTCGGCTCATACAAATAGCTGTGGCTTTGCCCAAAAAACGCGCCTACCCCCATACTGGGTTCCAGAATCGTACCGGCACCCACACCCATTTTGCGCAGGGCGGTGTACATTGCGTCAATGACTTCGGGCGGGGTGTAAAAGGCGGTCAGGGTGCTGCTGCGGGCAGCGGCGTATTCTTCCTCTGTCAGCAGGCTTTTTAGCTCGGTATATTCGCTGTGCCAGCTGTCCTTGTTGGGCTCAAAGGCATCGGACAAACCGCCCCAGCCGGAGTATTGCGCAAGAATTTCCTGCTCCTCGCCGTTTGCGTGGGGACCGCCGTCCGCCATACGCTTCTCGATGGATTTCAAAGTGCGAATCGCGGTGATGTTGGCGGCAAACTTTTCGCGCGGTGTGCGCGGGGGTGCAGGGTCCTGCGGCGGGATGTAGTTGTTCGGCAAATAGGCTTCCTTGAGGGCAATGAGCTCCGCAGCCTGCAAGACCTGCTCACCAAAACCAGACGAGGTTTCTTCTGCGGGTTCTTCTGACGGTTCTTCCGGTGTGTCTGTTTCCTCAATGACCTGCCCCTCAACCACCGTGTCGGGTGCCGCCAGTGCATTGTTTTTAGGGTTCGCCGCCAGCAGCCTTGCGAATTCCGCACGGTTGATGGCGCGCCCGATCAGCGGGAAACCCTCATCGCGTAGATGCACATCGAAGATGCCGATTTCCTCTACCGTAAAGGGGTGGTCGTTTTCCAGATAGACGGTATCCCCGGCCGCCAGCGGGCGCTTTTCCACGGGCTTGGGCTTGTAGCGTTCCTGATATGCTTCATACGCTGCTTCCGCATCGTCAATAAACTGCGAAAACTCAACGTCCTCAATGCCTTCCTTGGCAAGCGCCCTTGTGTTGTCGAAGCGCGCACTGTCCACAAAAGAGCCGTCAACCAGATACACAATCTCATTGCGCAAAAAGTTGGCGTACACCTGAATTTCGTGTTCACCGTCCCCGGTGGTGGAATAGGCAAGGTCGATGTGCGTAAGGTTCGAAAAATCCGGTTCGCCCAGCCCTTCTCGTTCACAAAAGTCCGCGATGGTTTTCTCCGCATAGTCTATCTCGGCTTGACGGGCGTTGCGTTTGGCTTGCTGTTCCGCTTCCCATTTTTCATATCCCTGCTTGTTGTTTTCATCCAGATATTGGTCGTTGTGGACCAGCAGGTGCAAACGGCGGGCAACCTCGTTCCACGGCAGCAAGCGGAAATAATCCGGGGCGTTATCGGATGCATAGCGCTTGATTCTCAGCCCCTTGGCATCATAATCCAGAAATCCTCTTTCGCCATCTCGGAAATCCCAAGTGCGCCCGCCGATACCGTATTCTTTTTTCAGCCAGTTGGCTTGCTCCTTTACTGTAGGCAATACTGTGGCAGAGAAAAATTCCTGTATGCGAAAACGCCCCTCACAAAAACCGCTGCCCATGACAAGAACATCGACAATGTCCTGCTCATCGATATGGGTGCCGTCATCCTTGATGGGCTGCTGCCAGCTTGCGCGGGGCTGTAATTGGCGGATGGTTTCCTGCTGCTGTTCAGGTGCGGGCAGACCGATGGCGGCGGCAGTTTCCTCGGCAAGGTTGCCGCGCCCCACGCTTTCCGGCAGTTCAATCTCATCGGAAACAGAAACAGCGGAGGGCGATGGCTCGCTCTCCGCTGTTGTGGGTTCGGTATTTACAGGCTCGTCACGATGGGCATTGCCAGTTCCGCCGCCTGCGCTTGCAGACTGTTCATGTGCGCCGTCCAGCCCAACGGGTCGTTGTTCTTGTCCGGTGCCGGGTTGCTGACCAGCAGCTTCGTGATGGTCTGCTCCACCTGCTCCCAATAGCGCTGCTCGGTCTGTTTCAGGTCGCTGTACAGCGTCCCGTCCAGCAGCATCTTGTCGTACAGCAGGGAGTGGTTCTCTTGCAGGAACTTCTCCCGCTGCAGACCGATTCTGCCGACCGGCGGTCTGTGCATTTCCTTCATTGCCATCTTGGGCACCAGATACCCGTTCAGATTCATCATATCCATGATCCTGCACCTCCTGTTGGTTCGTCTTGCTTACATTCTCATCATACTGTTTCGGCTGGGTCTTTGCAACACTGTCGATGCTCTTGACGACAGCGCCGATTTCGGCAAACATCTGCCGCCCTGCGCGGTTGACGGCATTGCCCAGCGCCAAAACCGCGGATTCGGTATCAAAGCGGTCAATGTCCGCAAAGGCGTCCTGCGGCACGGCGCTGTCGCCCAAACCGCAGCGCACCGCCGCCATATAGACGGCGCTCTGCGTGATGAGGTTGGCAAAAATCGCCGTTTGCTCCTGCGGCTTTGCCCATTCCAGCGTGCTGCCGATCACGGCATTCTGTAAATCGGCGTCCAGCTGTTTGCCGTGCTGTGCCACAAACAAGGCTGCCTGCAGGCCGAAGATTTCCGGCAGGCTCTCGGCGTTGTGCTTTTCCTGCAAGGCTTGCAGGGTCGGATAGCGGTTGGCATCGGTGATTTGCCAGCCCAATGGTTTGGAGGCTTTGCCGGAAGGGTGGGTGTCCTTGATGTCAAACAGATACCGCACATTGCCCGCCATATTACCGGTGCCAAGGGACGCTACGCCGCGCGCACCGCGGTTGACCCAGCGCCCGGCAGCACGGTTCCAAGTGTCGATGTCCGCAAGCATAGTAGCTCCGGGGCGCTGGCTGTAAATAAGCGCCTGATTCGGGAAAGCGTAATGCGTTGTATACGCGGCTGAGCGCAAAAACGCCCGCCAGCTGTCGGCATTATCTGCCACATCGGCAATCGCCTGATGTGCCTGCCGTAAAATGTTTTGGTAATTCGCCAATCGGTTTCATCTCCTTTGCGGTAATAAAAAAGCCCTGCACATTGCTGTGCAGAGCTTATCCATTCGCGTGATTTGATTTTATGCGGGGCGGTTGTTGCTGCGTTCGCTGCGTTTGATGCCCATAAACGGGGGAACCGAGGAACGGTTCAGCCCTTTTTCGTGCGCTTGTTTCATGGAAAATTCGTGTGCTGCAACCGCATCAATGAACGCGCGCTGCTTTTCGGTGGCGTGGTAGTAATCAACCTTATACCGTTTGCATACGGCAAAAAAGACATTCAGATACTGAATGTTTTCCTTGGTCATTCGCGTGACCTCAAGCTCGGTTTTATCCTTTTGCATAAGCGTTCCTCCTTTATGAAAGATAGGTGCTGAAAATCTCCTGTGCGCTTTCGTCAGCAATCATTAACAACTTAGGACCGCCGGACATAGGCTGTGCAATAGGAATTGCACCAAAGTCCTTTATATAATGTTCCAGCAATTCATCGGTTTTGGCGGCAAAGGTGACAATACCGCCAAGGCTGGCATCAATGGACAGTTGAATACCAAAAGCAATCATCATGCGACCGATGCCAAGATACTTTTTGGGTTGGGAGATCGTAGGGTTGCTCTCAGGATGAGCTTCAATATCAACGATATAAATAGAAATACCGTTTTCATCTTCTTTGTATGCACCCAAGGCGACAATTTCACCTTCGTCGGTTTTCGCTGCGTATTTCTCTAGGTTGGGATCACCGATGAAATCGCTCGTCCAGTCGCTTTGCCAGCAGGGTTTCGTAGTGGCAAGATCAGCGATGGTGGCTCGATCGATTTCAATGGGGATTGTTTTCCCAGATGCTTCCTCGGTAACAAAATATTGAAGTATCATCGTATCACTCCTATAGGTATTATATCGAATTACCATAAAAAAATCAACAAACGAAATGTGAATGATTTCATGATAGAAAAACCAACAAAGAAAATCCAATTCATTTATGGGTGTATTTTCCTTTGCCGAGCTGATTTTGTTATCGTTCTTCGCGTGCAACGCTGCGTTTCTTGGTTTGTTCCAGCCCCGGCAGCAAGTCATCAACCTGTTTGTAACCAATCGGTTCCACATAGTAGGCGTGTGCCTCACCGCCCTCATGCGTTACAATAATATCACTGACCGACAAAGAGCGCATCTTCCTGCCGTTGGGACGGTTTTCCTGATTGTGCAGGCAGTAAAGGCTGTCCAGCGTCTGCCAGCATTCCATCTGCCCGCGGTACACCAGCTTATAGGATGCAGCATTTATATGGCCTTTGGTGTAGTCATACCGTAAAAACGCAATCTCACGGTTGTTGGTCTGGTAGATTTCATACGGCAGCAGCTCGTACTTCTTTCTTCGCAATCCCCACGGAAAATGGTGCCCTTTTCAAAGAGAAGAGGCTGGCTCAGATTCTCCGGAAACAAAACCGGAATGATGGGTTCGCCGCAATACAAAGAAGCGTAAATTCTGGTTTTGAATTTCTCTGCATCGACATACGGAATGCGCTCCCGAACGCATCCGTTGCAGTCAAGATATTCGATATAGCCAATGACCGTATCGTGTTTGTTCATCTCGGTGATTCTCCTTTATAATTAACGGCTCAACCTTTCCCAAAAAGAGATTTTACTTCCAAAGCGCTCATCCGGCGGGCGGACCTTGGCAACCGGCAAATCACCGGACAGCATATCCTCCACCTGTGGGAAGAACAGAAGCCGATTATAGCGCTCCGCCTGTTCTTTTGAAAGCCCCAACATTTTGGACTCACTGAGTCCACAAACCAGAAACCGCCCGCGTATCGTGCAACCATCTTCCAGTTGTCTGTTGTATTTCAGCCGGCTTTGGTTTTTACTGCACACAACGCCGATTTTCGATGTGCCGAACGGTTTCAGCAGCAAACTGTCGCCCTCGATTACCTCGGAAATTGCCGCCTGCGGGCTGTCAAAGGCAGCCTGATAGGGGCAGTAACCCGGTTCTATAATCAAAACTCTTGTCATACCGCCACCTCATCGTTCGTAATCCTGCCGCTTGCGGTAGTAGTTTTCCAGAAGTTTCAGGATGGTACTTTCCATCTGCTCGGAGGTACAGCCCTTCGGGAAATAGCGTTCGACCTTGGATACGGCAATCGTGAGCTGCGGTTCGCGCGGCTTTACGCTGGGGGAACGGGCAGACATGATCCCGTGAATCTTGTCTTTCGTCAGAACACTTTCCTTGCTGGCAGCTTTCAGCTTCTGCGCTTGGGACAAAGACGGTGTGCAGCCTTTCTCTTCCATGTAAGAGAGAAATTCTTCCTGTTCCTCCGGCGTCAGGTAGCTCAGCTCCACCGCGGGGGTGGTTTTGAGTCTGCCGTCATCCACAAGCTGCATCAGGTCAGGGGTGAGTTTGTTCAGCCGGATAAAACGCTGAACTTGGTTTCTACTTTCTCCTGCTCCTTGTGCTACAACCTCATCGGCACGGAAATTTGTCCCAACTTGGGACAAATTATTTTTTGACGGTCTACCGGCTTTCTTTTTACCGCCTCCAACTTCATTTCATACGCCTTGGCCTTTTCGCTCGGCAGAATATGCTCACGCTGGCAGTTGGAATCCACCATCAAAATAATGGCGGTATCATCGTCCATGTCCCGCACAATGCAGGGCATGGTGTCCACTCCGGCGCGCTGGCTGGCGTGGCAGCGGCGGTGCCCGGCTACAATTTCATATCCACCGTCCCGTCGCGGGCGAACGATGGCAGGTGTCATCACGCCATATTCTTTGACGCTGTCCACCATCTTGTCCATTTCTTCATCATCGCGCACCTGAAACGGATGCCCCTCAAAGGGGTGCAGCTCAGACAGCGGCAGGATCTGGATTTTCTCCAACTTGGCATCCTGCCGTTCTTCCTCAGTGGAAAACAAGTCATCTATCGAGGGCAGTCGGATGTTTTTTGCGAGATCTCTCACCCTTTTCCACCTCCTTTGCCAATGCTCTGTAAGCAGTGCTCGCCGGGCATTGCTTACTATAACGAAGTACGCTCTCCGATTTAGTAAGGCTTTCACCGACTCTGGTGCAGCGCGGAACGATTGCCTGATAAATGCGCGTGTGCGGACCATAGCTTGTGTGAATGGCTTTGATCATATCCCGTGTCATATTGGTACGGTGGTCTGCCATGGTAATCAGGACACCGTCAATCTCCAGTTTAGGATTGATTTTCCTGCGAATTTTACGGATGGTGCCAATGATACTGGCAAGACCTTCGACATCAAGAATCAGCGGCTGTACGGGAATCAAAACTCTGTCTGCGGCTGCAAGAGAGGCGGTGACAAGGTTGCCGAGTTCCGGCATACAGTCAATCAGGCAATAGTCGTATTGCCCTTGAAATGGTTCCAGCGCCCATTGCATTACGCATTCACGCATAAAGGTATTTGTCAAACTTCGCTGCAAATCAGAAAGTTGAATGTTGGCGGGAATGACATCTACTTTTTCATCGGTATGGATAACAACATCGGGTGGGTCTACCTCGTTGCAGGCAGCCTCAATCAGCTCTTTCAGGGACGCACCTTCGTTCCCCTGCGAACAGCCAAGGTATCGGCTCAGGCTGGCCTGCGGGTCGGCGTCCACCAGCAGTACTTTATAGCCCATATCTGCCAGTGCCACGCCTAAATTTACGGCGGTCGTCGTTTTGCCCACGCCGCCTTTTTGGTTGGCAATTGCTATTGTTTTCATACGCGCTCTCCTCGCTGTTTTTCAATCTTTGACTTGTACCAGATAAGGCTTTCGTTGTAGTCCTTACCTACGGCAGGCAGCCGTTTTTCCACATTGAATCCGCGCTCGGCAAGGCGCTGGGCAACCGTTTCGGCAAAGCGCAGCCCCGGCTCATCACGGTCAAAGCAGAGCACCACATTTTTCACCTGCGGATGCTGCTGCAAAAAGTAGTCGATGGGCAGATAGTTCAGCCCGCCCAGTGCCAGATAATGCACACTGCGCCACTTTCCAATGTCTGTATACTGCCGCAAGGTCGCGCCGGACATAGCATCAATCGGGGCCTCGTACAGCTCCACGGTATCGCAGTCCGGGTTTTCCGCTTGCATCAGAAATCCGTACTTCTTTTGGCTGCCGGTGACATCACCGCGGTAGGTGCCTTGGCAGCCACGTTGAAAAGCAGAACGCGGAACGCCGCCTTCATCCTTGCCCACAAAAACGCAGTTGCGGTAGTTGCCGCGCGTGGTCTGGTACAGGATGCCGCTGCCCACGCAGTAGCGCAGGACCTTAGGGCTGATACCGCGGTGCATCAGGTAGGCAGCAACGGCTTCGGCGTTTCGATCCGGGGTAGGAAGTGTAAATGGACGAGGCTCGTGCGGCTTTACAGGCGCTGCCTTAGCCGGTTGAAAAGAAACAGTGACCGGTGTCATCTCGTTCAGCAGACGAACCGCTGATACAAAGTCCATGCCCTCCACCTTGGTCAGATAATCAATGGCGTTGTTGCCGCCTACATTACGCGAAAACCAGTGGAAGAATCCATTGGCAGGCGTGATGATCAGGCTATCGTGCGTCCGAGTGCAGTACTCGCGATCCGTTTTGCGCACAAGTTCGCCGGGGTGATAGGTTTCCAAATACTGCATCACGGTAATTCGGCGGGCAGCTTCAATATTCTTTTGGTATTTTCCCATGGGGGTGACCTCCGTTTCTGTATGAAAAAAGCACTTTGCCTACAAAATAGGTAAGGTGCCAAGGATACGATTATTTGTTTTTAGCTGGCTATTTGTCACTTCAGCTGGCTGAAAGGGGGTGTGGGGGAAAACACAGACGGCACCCCATTTCCCGAAAAAAGATATACTTCCCCCTTGGTGTATAGAAAAGAATTGACGCTGCGACAAAAACGCAGATTGCAAAGCCCCGCCGAATAGAGTATAATCGTTCTATAAGGTAAGGCAGGTGAGCAGAATGCGATTTTTCCTGATGCAGCGCAATCATCAAGTGGCTGTTATTGAAATAGCGGAAAAGACCGGCGACATTATTGATGTGGCAGAGGTTCTTTCGGCGCAGAGGATTCCCCTTGGCGCAAAGCATAGCGATGGCAGCTTTGATGTTCTGTCCCTGCGCAAATGGTGGGCAGGGCGCGGTATCCCGGCAAGCCGTTCCGGGCTGGAGCGCGCCTTGGAAACGCTGCATATCCCTTACGCTGAACTTCTGCTTGTCAAATGCAGCGGGCTGAGCCTTTCAGACCAGTATTGGGTCACGCCCTGCGATGCCCCACAGAATTGGCGAGATGTAAATTTCTACGAGAACGACTTTTCTGACGATGTGGGACGCGCTTTGTTTGGCGAGGGGGTTCTCTCGGCACAGCCGGATTTGTGTTCCCCCTGCAATACCTCGGATGGCTTTTTGCAAAAGCGCTGGCGCATTGCGGACGGAAAACGAATCCTCTTAAAAGCAGGATCGGGTATTTACAAGCAAGAGCCTTACAACGAAATTGTTGCCTCAGCTCTGTATGATGCGCTTGGTATGCCGCACGTTCCCTACTGGCTTATAGAGCAGGGCGGGCAGGTCATGTCCGCCTGCGCGTGCTTTACCAATGACCACACCGAGCTTGTCACCGCCGCCCAATTTATGCGGCTGCTGCCGCAAGCGCAGGGTGTTTCCAATTGGGATCACTTCAACGCCTGCTGCCGGACCGTCGGAATTTCTGATGCAAAGAAAGCGGTCTGCAATATGCTGGCTGCCGATTTCATCTTAGCCAACACGGATCGCCATCTTGGCAATTTCGGTTTCCTGCGTGATTCCGAAACGCTGGAATGGAAAGGAACAGCGCCCATCTATGACAGCGGCACAAGCCTTTGGCAGATGACCCTCACCCGCGCGATCAATGCGGAAGCCATGGTTCCCGCAAAACCGTTTGAAACCTCGCAGCAATCCCAGCTAAAGCTGATTGCGCCTTATGTGGATCTGCCGCTGGAGCGCCTTGATGGATTTTCCAATAAAGCAGAAGAAATCTTCCGAACAGCCGCCCAGTTTGATGATGGACGAGCCGCGAAAATTGCCGCCGCTGTTAGTGGCCGAATTCAAATGCTTCGATTTAATAGGGCATAATCTGAAATAGCTCCAAAGCATACGGTTTGTGAAATGACTACAAATTGTAGGCAGTTAAAAATTACAGAAGCTATATGTCGCTGCCTAATGCCGATGACAGTCATGCGCCAACTGGTGACAAATTGTCAGCAGTTGAAATAGGGCTATAAAAACAGCGCCCTCCGTTTTACATTCGGGGGACGCTGCTTTTCTCTATGGCACTCATTTGGCGGTGGGCTTTTTTGTCGATTTGCCCTGTCGGCTGAATTCTTTCGCAAGGTCAACCATCTTTTTAGAAGGTCGATAGCTGTCCAGAATATGAGGACTAAGCAGAAAATTCAGCAGACAAGATTTGGGAATCATATACCCACCACTGATTTCAAAGTATCGGATGTAACCGTTATGGCACCAATTCGTCAGGGTGTTGTGGTGATAGCCGGTAAGCCGGCTTGCTTCGGCAACACTCAGCACATCGCTGTAGGGCTGCGTTTTCAGGGTAAGAAAGTCCTGAAACTTCTTTCTGCTTTTGGCGGTATCCAGATTTGCCCATTCCCGTAAGGTCAGCATTTTGGGCTTGCCGCCTTTGTTCCAGCTCGCTGAGTAATACCCGGTCGGTGCCGAGAATTTTTCCGGTTGGGATTGACGCTTTTTAAGATACGTGATAACATCTTTTGTATTGATGATGTACTGGCGGGTTTTCTTGCCGGTATCTATGCAGGGAACAAGCCCGCTTGTCAGCAGGTAACGCGCCGTCTTTTTGCTGATATGGCAGATGACGCGCATCTGCTCCAGCCCGATTTTTTCAGGGTAGTTTGCCTTGATTTTTGCAAAGTCGTAACTGTAATCCACTAGAATCACCGTCCATTATTCGAACTCATCAACAGCAGGCAGGGACGGTTTGATTTTTGTGGCAAAGGGGAATTTGCATAAAATTTAGTCAACGCACTTCTGTAAATGCCCATAACAATAAGGAAAATTGAGCTTTTTTGTTCTCTCCTGTTTTTCTCTCCAACATCTCTCCAACGTGCCAAAAATGCCTGTTTTTCTCTCATTTTTCCCGAAAAATCGGCATTTTGAAATGGGTTCGAATTGCGACGTTCTGACGTTAAAAAGGACTTCTTTTTCAACATTTTTCGTCGTAGGTCGGTCGAATCATCTTCCGACAACTTCCGCTTTTTTCCGACAAATACCGTCAGTTGCGATATATACCAAAAAACTCGAAATCAATTTGACAGCAATGTCACGTGGGTTCGAATCCCACCGTCTGCGCCAAGAGCAGTGCCTTGCGGGGTGCTGCTTTTATTTTGTAGCAAACTATGCAAGGGTTGCAAGGTGGGATTCGAACAGCCCGTGCCCGGCGCTTTGCGTCCCGCGGGGCTGCAACAGTCCTGCGGACTGTTGCAAGGGCGCGGGAGAATCCCACCGCCTGCGCCAAGTATCACTACTCAATTTCACATTGGGTAGTAATTTTTTTATTGCCGCTTTGCAAAATCCTCGTGCTTTTCTTATAGACATCTCCCCCTTATTTTCAAGTAGTGATTTTCGGGTTCGGTACAAATCATACCAGCAATCGCGGCAAATAGCTATTCACAGAACTACACAAGATTCTTCCCGCAGCTTGGGTACAAATTGACAGCAAAAAGGCGGCACCTGATTTCTCAGATGCCGCCGCTGTTCAAATCACCACTTCTTTATGGGCTGCGCTTCGGGCAGTGTCAGTGTGTTAGCCATCGTCCGGGCGCTCAGGTTCTTGGACTGCGAATCCAGATGCGCGTAGATATTCGCCGTAGTGGAAATATCGCTGTGCCCCAGCCACTCTTGAATCTGCTTCATCGGCACGCCCTCTTTCAGCAACAGGCTGGCGCAGGAGTGGCGCAAGTCGTGGAATCGGATCCTGCGCAAACCATTGTCTTTCAGCAACTGTGGAAAGCCTGTCGTCACGGAATCCGGCTGGATCAGATTTCCCATTGCATCCACAAATACATAGCCAAGGTACTCTTGATTATAGCAGTTGCCGCAGATTTTTTGGTTGTATTCCTGCTGCTCTTTGACGGCTTTTAAGCGCTCCGCAATCGGGTCTACCAGCGGCAAGGTGCGCAGACTGG
>ENA-OUNH01000204-OUNH01000204.1-human-gut-metagenome-genome-assembly--contig:-NODE-204-length-22328-cov-6.651817_pt1 | contig 22328 bp, 26 predicted proteins | sample MGYA00242806_ERZ504814 | MGnify/ENA primary metagenome ERZ504814 (study PRJEB26092, sample SAMD00036389) | human gut metagenome | host: Homo sapiens | study: EMG produced TPA metagenomics assembly of...
CGCGTTCGGACTTCCACGTAGCTGTACTAAGCCTCCTGAATGGTCTAACGACCATCCACTCGCTAAGTGCAGACGTGTCCGTACGGTTGCCGACACATGATCTCTTTTTATAATATTCAAATAATTTACGTGATTCAAACCACTATACAGCATACAAACACTGTGATTTATAATTGACAAGAATGGTTAGAATGGTTAGAATAAAGTTAGAAAGAACAGACAGAATAATTTCAAGGAGGGTTTTTCATGAAGTTACAAGAATCTGAGAGAACGGAATTCAAATCCATTGTAGTCACAGACATCAAGAAAGAAATCATAGCATTTGCCAATTGTGATGGAGGAAAAATCTATATTGGAATTGAAGATGATGGGACAGTTATCGGGGTAGAAGATTCAGACAGTGTAGCATTGCAAGTAAGCAATATGGTTAGAGATGCGATTAAACCAGATTTAACCATGTTCTTGCATTATGAGACAAAAGAGATAGAACAAAAACAAGTTGTGATCATAGATATTCAAAGAGGAACAGAACGCCCATACTATATAGCGAAGAAAGGGTTAAGACCAGAAGGCGTATATGTAAGACAAGGATATTCTTCTGTCCCAGCAACGGATACAGCTATTAGAAAGATGATTAAAGAAACAGATGGTGATCATTTTGAAGATATGAGATCATTAGATCAAGAATTGACTTTTTGCGAAACAAAAAAAGAATTCCAAAAGAGAAACATCACATTAGAACAGCCACAGATGAAAACTTTAGGAATTATAAACCAAGATGGAATTTATACGAATCTTGCTTTATTACTTTCAGACCAGTGCGTGCATACGATTAAAACAGCAGTTTTTGAAGGAAAGAATCAAAATATATTTAAAGATAGAAAAGAATTTACGGGATCACTATTTGCACAAATGGAAGCAGTATATGATTACATTGACTTCAGAAATCAAACACATTCAACTTTTGAAAAACTTTATCGAATTGATAATAGAGATTATCCAGAAGTAGCAGTAAGAGAAGCATTGCTAAACTGTCTTGTACACAGAGATTACGGATATAGTTCTAGTATTCTGATCAGTATGTACGAAGATCGGTTAGAATTCACATCCATTGGGGGATTGGTAACAGGAGTTACATTAGAAGATGTGATGATGGGGATTTCTGTATGCAGGAATAAAAAATTAGCGAATGTTTTTACCGTTTAGAATTGATCGAAGCTTATGGAACAGGAATACAAAAGATCATGAATGCTTATCAAGATCAGTTTATAAAACCAGAGATCAAAGTCAGTAATAATGTATTTAAGATCATATTACCAAACACAAATGCACAGGCAGAATTAAGAGAAGAACTGCAATACCATACACATATACAACCAGAAGACGAAGAAACACAGATCATGCAAATGATCGATCAAGAAAAAAGAATTCAAAGAAAACAAGTTCAGGAAAGATTAGGAATCAGTCAGACAACGAGTGGAAGGATTTTGAAGCAGATGGTTAAAAAAGGATTGATCATGCAGAGAGGCAGAGGAAAGAACACATGCTATGTGAAAAAATAATTACGAGACAATGTACAAGATATGATCGGACGAAAACAGCAAATGCATATGAAAATATATAGTGACCATATAAAATAAATAGAATTTATAATAATACCAGTGATTGAAGCATCTGAAAAAGAGGTAAAATCACTGGTATTTATCATATAAAAACATCACAAATACTTGAACAGAAGGGTTGGTCGTGGTATATTAAAATTTAATAACAAGGAGAGAAAGATGGAAAATTTAAAAAAGAGATCGAACAATTAAAACAAGAAAAAAATGCTGTTTTACTAGCACATTATTATGTAGACGATGCCGTTCAGGAAATTGCTGATTATGTTGGGGATTCTTATTATCTTGCCAAAGTTGCATTAAAAGAATCCAAAGATGTGATCTGTTTTGCAGGCGTAAACTTTATGGGTGAGAGTGCCAAGATCTTAAACCCAGACCGTACAGTGATCATGCCAGATCAGAAGGCAGACTGCCCAATGGCTCATATGGTCGATGTAGAGAAGATTGAAGAGATGCGTAAGAAATATGATGATCTTGCTGTTGTCTGTTACATTAATTCTACAGCAGAGATCAAAGCACATTCTGATGTCTGTGTAACTTCATCCAATGCTCTGAAAGTTGTAACAGCACTTCCACAGAAGAATATTTTCTTCGTACCAGATGAGAATCTCGGACGTTATATCGGAAGCAAACTTCCAGAGAAGAACTTTATTTACAATGACGGATTCTGTCATGTACATAGAAGTATCACAGCCGAGAACGTAAAGAAAGCCAAAGAAGTACATCCAGAAGCAGAAGTTTTAGTGCATCCAGAATGTACACCAGACGTTGTAGCTTTAGGTGATTATGTAGGAAGTACATCAGGAATCATTGACTATGCGACAGCATCTGACAAGGACGTATTTATCATTTGTACAGAGATGGGTGTTTTATATGAATTAAAACAGAAGAACCCAGGAAAGACATTTTACTCTGTAGGACATCGTCAGTTCTGTCCAAATATGAAGCGTATCAGTTTAGAGAATGTAAGAGACACATTAAGAGACATGAAGAATCAGGTAGAATTACCAGAAGAACTGCGATTAAATGCTAAGAAAGCATTAGATGAGATGTTAAGAATCGCGCAGTAAGACAGGAAAGTTCCAAGGAAGGGCAAAGAGAATTATGAAAACAGCAGATGTGATCATTGTAGGAAGTGGTGCTTCAGGATTATTTAATGCATTATTTCTTCCGCAGGATTACAAAGTAATCGTTATTACAAAGAAGGAAGTTGAAGAAAGTGATTCATTTTTGGCGCAGGGAGGAATCTCAGCGCTGAAGAATCCGGAAGATTATGATTCATATTTCGAGGACACTATGAAAGCCGGACATTACGAGAATGATAAAGGTGCCGTCGAGAAGATGATCAAAGAATCACCACAGATTATTCAGGATCTGAAAGATTTTGGTGTAAGATTTGACTTGAAGGATGGAGAGATCGAGTTTACAAGAGAAGGTGGACATTCCACATTCCGTATTCTTCATCATGAAGATCTGACAGGAAAAGAGATCACAAGCCATTTATACGAAGAGGCGAAGAAACGTGATAATATTACGATCATGGAAAATTGTACGATGATCGATATCATTGAGAAAGACGGAGAATGTAAAGGAATTGTATATAAAGATGCAGATGGTAATTTAGATACGATCGAAGCTCCGGATACTGTTCTTGCAACAGGAGGACTTGGAGGGTTATTTAAACATTCTACAAACTTCAGACATCTGACAGCAGACAGTCTGGCTATCTGCCTGCGTCATAATGTTGAATTAGAGAATATTAACTATATCCAGATCCATCCAACAACATTTTATTCAAAGAAACCAGGAAGAAGATTCTTAATCTCTGAATCAGTCAGAGGAGAAGGAGCTTATCTGCTGAATAAAGATGGAGAACGTTTTACAGATGAGTTAAAACCAAGAGACGTTGTAACTGGAGAAATCTGCAAACAGATGAAGAAAGACGGAAGTGATCATGTTTATTTATCTGTTACACATTTAGATGGAGAAAGAATCAAACATAGATTCCCAAACATCTACAAACAGTGCTTGGATGAAGGATATGACATGACAAAAGAACCGATTCCAGTAACACCGGCACAGCACTATTTCATGGGTGGAATTAAAGTAAACTTAGACAGCAAGACATCTATGGAACATTTATATGCAGTCGGTGAGACAAGCTGTAATGGGGTTCATGGAAAGAACCGTCTGGCAAGTAATTCATTATTGGAAGCACTTGTATTTGCCAAGGCAGCAGCGAAAGACATCACAGAACATCCATCAAAAGCCGAGACAGTCGAAGTAGATTTAAGTAAGTATCAGAACGAAGAACAGCGTGAGAAAGAGAATGAACAGCTTGTTCTTGACGAAATTAAACGAAAGGACAGAAGTTTTTATGATCAGTGGTGTAACGATGAGAATTAACATCGATGAATATTTGATGAATGCATTAAAAGAAGATATCACTCAGGAAGATGTCAGTACAAACGCAGTGATGCCAGAACCAAAACAGGGAGAAGTAAATTTAATCTGTAAACAGGATGGGGTCATCTGTGGATTAGAAGTATTTGAAAGAGTCTTCAAACTTTTAGATGAAACTGTTGTTTTGAGACAGAATTAAAAGACGGAGATAAAGTGACCAAAGGACAGCTAATGGGAGTTGTCAAAGGAGATATCCGTGCCCTTTTATCTGGAGAGAGAGTTGCATTAAACTACTTGCAGAGAATGAGTGGAATCGCAACAATGACAAGCGAGTTATCCAAAGAGCTTGAAGGATATAAAACAAAGTTATTAGATACAAGAAAAACAACACCAAATATGCGCCCATTTGAAAAATACGCAGTGACGGTTGGTGGTGGACATAATCACCGCTACAACTTATCCGATGGAGTCATGTTAAAAGATAACCATATCGGTGCTGCAGGTGGAATCAAAGAAGCGGTAGCTATGGCAAAAGACTATGCACCATTTGTCAGAAAGATTGAAGTAGAGACAGAGAATCTTGACATGGTAAAAGAAGCCGTAGAAGCAGGAGCAGACATCATCATGTTAGACAACATGGATGATGAGACAATGAAAGAAGCTGTCAAACTGATCGACGGAAGAGCTGAAACAGAGTGCTCAGGAAATGTTACAAAAGAACGCCTAGAGACGATCCGTGAGATCGGAGTGGATTATGTATCCTGTGGAGCTTTAACACATTCAGCTCCTATTATGGACATTTCTTTGAAGAATTTACATCCGGTAGAGTAAAGAATAAAGATATAAAATCCGATGTTTTTATAAGAATAGTCATAGGATTGTTCTTATAAAAACATCGGATTTTTTTGATAATAATTTCCAGAAAATAACATTTTTTATTTCGACAGAAATTGCATACAAAATCCTCTATAATAATCTTGCAGGAGGGAAAACTATGGAAATCTTAAGAAAAAAAGAATTCGAAGAAGATCGGTTATTTCAAAATTTTCATGAAATGATCCTTTATCATATGCGCCAGATGCAGCAATGTCTCACGACAACGGGAAAGATGTTCTGTGATCATAACGATGAGGAAGAAACGTGTGAAAAACGGGGAAGAGATGTAGTTGAAAGTGTGATCTTAAAAGAATGCGTCGGATGCCGTGAGAATCAAAAATGTCAGTTTACATTAGCAGATAAGGACAGGCTTGGGCAGATCATCGAAAAGCAAGGTGGATTAAGCTATGCAGATTTAAAAAGATGTCATCCATGCAAGAATGGACAGGATTTTATCGAGGAAGCAAATAAGATTTATGAACGGGAATTATTTCTGCGTGCAATGAGAAATCAGATGAAACAACTGAGAAAAATTGTCGGGGAGCAGTATATCAGAGCCGGAAATACACTGGGTGATTTCTTTCAGGGAAAAGTATCATTAACGGCAGATAATAAGAAATTATATGAGAAGATCACAAAAGGTTTTGCAAAAAGCCAACTGAGACTAAAAGAAATTTATTTCTACGATAATCCAGAGAAAGGAAAACAGATCTATCTATATCTGAAAAAGAAAAAAGGCAGGGAAATCAGCACAAGACAAGCAGCAGTGTTGTTAAGTTCCATGACAATGGAGAAAATGAAGCCATTGCCAGATCAGAAAAAGATGATCGGAAATTATTATGAGATTTATGGATTTACACCAGAAGAAAAATTCCATGTAATCGCAGGAATCCACACTTCGCCAATGATCGTAGGGGATGAGAATGGAGACAGTTTTTCCATGGGAAAAGTAAGGGAAGGAAGTTTTGTGTCTATGATCTCGGATGGAATGGGAACAGGACAGGAAGCGAAAAAAGAAAGTAGGAAAATAATTGAAGTGATGGAAGAACTTCTAGGAGCAGGAATTAACGAAAGTCAAAGTATTCAGCTTTTAAGGTCCATGATGATCTTACAACCAGAAAAAGAAAAATATAGCGACATTAGATTTTTTTCAGTTAGATTTATTTGCAGGAATCGGAACATTCTTTAAAATTGGAGCCTGCCCATGTCTTTTAAAGAGAAAAAACGACGTGGAGATCATTCAAGTAGATACGATACCAGTGAACCTCTTATTACATACCGAGAAAATTCCAATTTACCGCAAAAAGATGGAAAGTGAAGATATTTTAGTCATGTTAAGCGATGGAGCTTTCGACGGATTTTCGCAAAATGGTTTGGAGATGGCAGCACGATATTTGAAAGAAATGGATGTGGTACGTCCACAGGCGATAGCAGATGGATTATATGAGCAAATTACAACAAACAAAGAATTTGAAAAAAGAGATGATATGACGATCATGGTATTGGGAATCTGGGACAGGTATTGAAGGAATCTGCAAAGAATGATAAAGTAAATTACATGAATAAAGTAAAAGAATTTATCAAAAGAAAAAAATTTAATACAAAATGGAGATCATATCATTATCGGTGTTTCTGGCGGTGCAGATTCTGTATATCTGTTACTTATTTTAAATGAATTAAGAGAATCAATGAATCTCACGATCACAGCAGTCCACATCAATCACATGATTCGAAGAGAAGCTGTGGATGATCAGAAGTTTGTGCAGGATCTTTGTGGACAACTTTTGATTCCGTGTAAAATATTTGAAATAGATGTAAAACAGATCGCCAAGCGTGAAAAGATGTCATTAGAAGAAGCAGGAAGAAAAGCGAGATATGATGCATTTGCAAAAACAATGAAAAAATATAATGCTGATAAGATTGCGATCGCACATCATCAAAACGATCAGGCAGAAACATTTTTATATCGAGTGGTGAGAGGAACTGGAATTTATGGGGCGGGTGCCATGAGAGAAAAAGATGGAAATCTGATCCGTCCGCTTTTATGTGTAAAAAAAGAAGAAATCGTAAAATATTTAAAAGAGGCTGGGCAGGTCTGGGTAGAAGATGCAAGCAATCAGGACGATGCATTTGCAAGAAATCAGATCCGAAATCAGGTAATTCCAAGACTTGAGATGATCAATGAGCAGGCGGTGGAGCATATAGGATGGCTGTGCGAAGATATCAAAGAAGTGATGACGTATCTGACAGATCAGATAGAAGAGTCATTTTTAAGATGTGCAAAGCCTATTGGACAAGGATTTGAGATCAATTGTGATCAATTGTTATTGGAAAACCATTGGATCCAGAAACAGGTTCTAAAAAAAGTTTTGGAAGAAACAGCTGGTAAGAAGAAAGATTTAGAAAGAAGACATATTGAAGATCTGTTAACTTTGGTAGAAAATGGAACAGGGAAACGAATTTCTCTTCCGTATAATATGGTTGCCGAGAAAAATTATCAGTATATTAAGGTACAAAAAGGAAATATATCAGATAAACAAGAAATGACAGGAAAAATTTTGTGCGAAGAGGTTACAGATTTGACAAATATCGTGGAAAATGATTGTATCAAAATCATTGATTATGATAGAATAGAAACAGATGTACAATTACGATGCCGGAAGCCAGGAGATTTTTTTACATTTGGCAAAGATCAGAAGAGAAAATCATTAAGCAGGTATTTTATTGATGAGAAGATTCCAAGACAATTGCGGGAAGAGATACCATTGGTGGCAGATGGCAGTCATATTGTATGGATCGTTGGCAGAAGAATCAGCGAATATTATAAAATCAAAGAATCAACCAAGCGTTATTTAAAGCTTGAGTTCAAAAGAGAAGGAGATGATTCCAATGAGAATATCAGAGTAATGATTTCAGAGGAAGATGTAAACAAACGAATCGCGGAGATGGGAGCGCAGATCAGTGAAGATTATGCAGGAAAAGAAATCCATCTGATCGCCATCTTAAAAGGAAGTGTTTTTTTGCGTGTGAACTTGCAAAGAGAATCACGATTCCAGTAACAATTGATTTTATGTCAGTGTCTAGTTATGGAAATTCCAGAGAATCCTCAGGAATCGTTAAGATCGCAAAAGACTTAGATGAGCCAATCTTAGATAAAGAAGTATTAGTTGTAGAAGATATCATTGACTCAGGAAAGACTTTAAATCATTTAAAACCAATGCTTGAGAGCAGAAATCCTGCGTCACTTCACCTGTGTACATTGTTAAGCAAACCAGATCGTCGTGAAGTCGATGTACCAGTCAAATATATCGGTTTTGAAGTACCAGATGAATTTGTTGTTGGATATGGACTAGATTATGCACAGAAATATCGTAACCTTCCTTACATTGGAGTAGCAGAGGAAGAGTAGAGAGGAGACTAAACGTTGAACCCGAAGAAAAGTAACAGTGGATTTTTAGTAGTCCTGCTGATCTTGGTGATCGGAGCATATTATTTTATCAGCGTGTTCCAGCCAGGTTCAGGTGATTACACCTATCAGCAGTTTATGAAGGATGTAAAGTCTGACAAAGTAACTGCGGTAACTATTAAACAGAATAAAGAAGTACCAACTGGGACGATCACAGCAGAGTTTGGAAAAGATGATTATAAGAGCTGTGAAGTTACAGATGTCAATCAGGCGATCAATGATATTAAGAAAGCTGACAGCTCGCTTGCCAATAAGATCAGTATTAAGGGAATCGATCACAGTGGGGATATGATCTCTAATCTGATCGGGGTAGTACTACCGATCGGAGTTGTCATATTTTCATGGTTATGATGATGCGCCAGAATGGTGGCGGTGGCGGCAAGATGATGGATTTTGGAAAAAGCCGTGCCAAACTTGCCAATCCAAATGGTAAGAAAGTAACATTTAACGATGTTGCAGGACTGACAGAAGAGAAAGAAGAATTAGAAGAAGTCGTGGAATTCTTAAAGAATCCAGGACGATTTATAAAGATCGGAGCCAGAATTCCAAAGGGCGTCCTTCTTGTAGGACCTCCAGGAACAGGTAAGACATTACTTGCAAAGGCAGTTGCAGGAGAAGCGAATGTACCATTTTTCAGCATTTCAGGATCTGATTTCGTGGAAATGTTCGTCGGTGTTGGTGCAGCTCGTGTACGTGACTTATTTGCAGAAGCTAAGAAGCATTCTCCTTGTATCGTATTTATCGATGAGATCGATGCAGTTGCAAGACGAAGAGGCTCTGGACTTGGTGGTGGACATGATGAACGTGAACAGACATTAAACCAGATGTTAGTTGAGATGGACGGTTTTGGAGTGAATGAAGGAATCATCATGATCGCAGCTACAAACCGTGTGGATATCTTAGATCCAGCGATCTTACGACCAGGACGATTTGACCGCAAGGTTGGTGTTGGAAGACCAGATGTCAAAGGGCGAGAAGATATCTTAAAGATTCACTGTCGTCAGAAACCATTAGGAGATGATGTTGATCTTCATGAGATCGCAAGAACAACAGCAGGTTTTGTGGGAGCAGATCTTGAGAATCTGATGAATGAGGCAGCCATTCAGGCAGCAAGAGACGACAGAGCTTATATCATGAAAGAAGATATTGATAAATCATTTATCAAAGTAGGAATCGGAACAGAGAAGAAGAGTCGTGTGGTACCAGAAAGTGAAAGAAGGATCACTGCATATCATGAATCTGGACATGCAATCTTATTCCATCTGTTACCAGATGTAGGTCCGGTTTACACTGTATCTATTATTCCAACAGGAACAGGAGCAGCTGGATATACGATGCCGCTTCCTGAGAACGATAATGTCTTTATGACACGCGGAAAGATGATTCAGGATATCATGGTAAGTCTCGGAGGACGAATTGCCGAAGAATTGATCTTAGATGATATCACAACCGGTGCATCACAGGATATCAAACAGGTAACCCAGTATGCAAGAGCTATGGTAACGAAGTTTGGTATGTCAGATGAACTCGGACTGATCAATTATGACAGTGGTGAAGGAGACGAAGTCTTCTTAGGAAAAGAAATTGGACAGCAGCGTCCATACGGAGAAAACACACAGACTGTGATCGATCAGGAAGTGAAGAAGATTGTAAATAAATGCTACAAAGATGCGAAAGCAATGATTGAAGAACACATAGATGTCCTTCACAAATGTGCCGCATTATTATTAGAGAAAGAACGCATTAACCGCGCAGAATTCGAAGCATTATTTGAGCCTGAAACAGAAGTTGAAACACAGGCAATAAAAAAATATAAAAAAAGTTAAAAAACACTTGCAATTTACCTGACAATGCCGTATAATCTTTAATTGTCAGGTAAACACTTGGTGGGATTCCCGAGTGGCCAAAGGGGGCAGACTGTAAATCTGTTGGCACCGCCTTCGAAGGTTCGAATCCTTCTCCCACCACTAAGCCGCAGTGGCGGAACTGGCAGACGCGCAGGACTTAAAATCCTGTTCGAGTTAAATCGAGTACCGGTTCGATTCCGGTCTGCGGCATGAAAAAGGACTTCAAGTGATTGAAGTCCTTTTTGTTTTGCAGTGATCGTGTTATCGCTTGCAACAGGAATAAGAGAATTGTATAAACAGAAATAATAAAAATAGAGAGCAAGGTACGGAAATGAATTTGATCATTTCGCATCTTGCTCTCTATTTTTATATCTTTATATATTGAAACTATGGATTCAATATATTCTTCACAACATCCTTATCACTTAAATAAACCATATGTGACCCTTTCAGCTGTACATAATAATTCTTTTGATCAGAATCCTTTTTACCGATATAAAGCACAACATTTTTTGTTTTCTTCGTATCCGTATCCTTATAAGTGATATCGACTGTGATTCGAGAATCCTTATCCAGTCCATATCTTACAAGATCTGTCTGACTTGCATAATAATTCTGGCAGTCTCCAAAAGTAAATACACCCAAACCGCCAGAGATTCCATCAAGATTTTTCTTCTTGCTAGTATAAGTCTTTGTCTTACCGTTCTGAGTGACCAAAACTTTTTTAAGATTTCCAGTACTTAACGTAGGGAAAGTATCTGTCTCGATCAGATTATCTAAAGAATAAGATAAACTAGATGTAATATCAGAAGATACGGTATAAATCTTTGATTTATCTCCATAAGTTACATAGTAATTTTCACCGGTTGCATTTCCAATATAATAAGTCATGGATTTTCCAGTTTTGTCTTTGACACTAACTGTATAAGTTGGCTTGTCAAGACCATAGTCGCTTAGAGCATCTGCATTTTTAAGTTCTCTGACAGCTTCAACTTTTTGAAATGTAGAAGCAAGACTTTCGAGAGAGGACTGAGTGATTGGATATTTTTATTTTTGTATAATACCATTTGCCACTCTGTTTTATGAAAGAAAGAGTCGTTCCGTTGTTATTATAAGAGATGGAAGTTAAACTCTTTAAATCAGAGATCATTGTCTGATCAGAATCTTCTTTGGAAGATTGCTGTTTCTGGTATAAATTCACTCCCGTATACAGGACAATAAGTCCTGCAAATACGAGAAGTAAAATCTGTAATGTTTTTTTCTGTTTCATGAAAACCTCCTAACGGCGTCTGCGTCTAAACCATACAATGAATCCGCCAATAATCAGACCAACTGGAATTACAAAGACTACAAGGATACTGAATGGTCCAGGATGAGCAATCGTATTATAGCTGACTTCCAGACTTTTTGGAGAGATAGAAACATTATCGGCATTATTTAAACATGCGGTAACAGAGTTTGTAAATAATGTCAGGTTTTCTAAGGATGAGAAAGAACTTGTGATCTGCTCATCGATCAGCATATTACTTCCGTAAACAGTCAGGCGACTTTCTTTTGTAACTTCCTTTCCTTTGCTGTTTTTGACTTTGACAGATTCTGTGGAAGTTGCACCAAGGACATAAGTTCCCTGTGTTTGTTTCTTCTCAGTGACAGCATATCCGTTGCTGGATGTTGTCATAAATGCATCGGTAGAAATAGAATCTCTAACTGGAGTACTCTGCGTCATACCTTTCGAATTGATCATCATAACAGAGTTTGATGAAATTCCAGAAGCCATATCACCGCTTACAGAAAGATTTGGAATCAAGTAATAATAATTTCCTTGATATGAACGTTCTGTATCTGCAATATATCCGCTTTGAACAGTTAAACCGTAGTCTTTTAACAGACCATATAAGTTTTTCATACTCTTATTTGTCTGGGCAAGTAAAGTAACAATTTTTCCACCTTTCTTCAGGTAAGAAGATAATAGTTTTACTTCATCTTTTGTAAAATCGCTTGTAGCCCCATCGATGATCAGCAGATCACAATCATCAGGAATGGATGTTGCAGTCATTAAAAGCAGATCACTTGTGGAAATTCTTGATTTTGTAAGAAGACTTGTGACCTCGGAAGATAAGGATGATTCTCCATGGCCAGAAGTATAATAAGCTTTATATTCTTTGTCACTTGTTACATAATTTAAAGCACTTGTAAGCTGCCCATCACCATCAAATGATGAAGCAGAAGAGGAAGTACTGTAGTAAGAAGCTGAGGAAACTAATATATCATCAAACGAAACAGTTGTTGTACGGTTGGTTTTCTTACAAGAGATGACGATATTGTTTTCTTCGGTTCCGTATTTTGTCAATGCAGATGGATGAAGCACAGGATCAATCCATTTGACATGAAGCTTGCTTGATAAAGAAGCATATTTATTGATGAAAGTTTTGATCCTTTTATCAGTACTGTCCTTTTCTGCAAGAACATAAAAAGTGACGTCATCATCCACTTTTTTGATGATCTTTTCACTTTTTGATGAGATTTCATAAATATTGGTACTACTGATATCAAACTGTCGCTTATTTTCAGGGATCAGATTGACGATCATATTAAAAATGATAACGATCGCGATCACGATGGATGTCATAGTAAGAGTATAAGATCCACGTTTCGAATCATTGCTTTGAAATAATTTTTTGATTTTATCCACGATAACTTCCTCCTAACTCCAACGTCTTTTTTCAAATGTCTGTACTGTTAAGAACACCAGAAGAATGATCAATGACAGATAAGTCAGAAGTCCTCCGAGATCAAAAATGTAATTCTGAGAAAAATTATAAAAAATATCAGTTAATACAAGGTGTCCTAATAAAGTAGAAAACAGACTTTCAAGCAATGTTTTCTTCACAAAATAAACAACGATACCAGCGATACATCCAATGCCAGTGACAATGCCAGCGATCATCTGATTTTTTGTGATATGGTAGATCAGAAGACCAATCAGAGCAAATATAATGATCCAGATGACCAGATTACTGATCGCACTGGAAGGAAAATACTGCAGCAGATTGTCCAACAGATAAAAGAAAACAATGCTGCACAAGTAGTGATCGCTGCGATCACAGGACTTTCTGTCAAAGATGATAAAAACATTCCGATTGCAATAAATACACATCCAAGCAGGAAAAAGACCAGAATGGATGAATAATCAACAAGAAAATGGGCAGTTCCTTGAAGTTTGATGATCAGTGGGAAAATACAGTAGATCACACATGGAATTGCAAATACAGTCACCATTGCAAGATATTTTCCTAATACGATCTCAACAAGTGAAACAGGAGAAGTTAATAATAACTGGTCAGTTTTATTCTTTCGGTCTTCTGCAAAAGATTTCATAGATAAAACAGGCACAGAAATCAATAACATGAAAATAACGCCCGCCAGAGAGTAGGCAAAAAATGGATAACCACTATAAAGGTTATAAACCATAAAATATACACCTCCAATGATCGTTAAGAATGCTGCAAATACGCATCCGATCATAGAGTTAAAATAGGAACGGACTTCCCTTTTATAGATAGCAAGCATTATTTGTCACCTCCATTACATCTCCGGTTAATTCTAGGAAAATATCTTCAAGAGTAGCCTTGTTTACAAACATCTGTGTCACAGGCATTTTTTTCTGTGCAAATTTAAGAGAAAGATCAGCACAGATTTCCTGTGAATCTTTGTTTGTATTGATCTGGATATGGCAGCTATCTTTACTTACATCAAGCCAGTTGACATCATTAATATCAGAAAAATCAGAAAGAACCTGTTTTACGGAAGTTTCATTCGCTAGGATCGTAAGCTCAATGGTTTCTTTTCCGTGTGTTAATTCTTCTAATTCATCAGGGCTTCCCTCAGCGATCAATTTTCCTTTGGAAATGATCAGGATATCGTCACAGATTTCCTGAACTTCAGCAAGAATATGAGAACTTAAGATCACCGTATGGTCCTTAGCAAGTGTACGGATCAGTTCACGGATTTCGATAATCTGCTTTGGATCGAGACCAACGGTCGGTTCATCCAAGATGATAATATCCGGGAAATCAAGAATTGCAGCGGCAAGACCTGTTCTCTGGCGATAACCTTTGGAAAGGTTTTTGATCAATCGGTCTTTCATATCAACAAGTTTGATCAGTTCCATAACTTTTATAACCTGTGCATTGCGGTCAGCTTTCGGAATTTTTTTAATTCAGCAGCAAAATACAGATATTCAGATACTGTCATATCAAGATATAAAGGTGGGATCTCTGGAAGATATCCGATACATTTTTTTGCTTTCTCAGGTTCTTCCAGAATATTGTGACCATTGATGATAACCTCTCCACTCGACGCACCGATATATCCAGTCATAATATTCATAGTTGTAGATTTACCGGCTCCATTTGGACCCAAAAATCCATAGATTCGCCCTTTTTCAATGGTAAATGACAGATTATCTACGGCGAGATGTGTGCCATATTTTTTGGTAAGATGTTTTACTTCTATCAAAATATTGTCCTCCTTTTTGCGATAACTCTCATCATTATATGAAGAAAAACAAATCAAACTGTGATAAAAGTCTGAACAGTTTGTGTTAAAAATGTGGTAATTTTGTGAAGTGTTTTATGGAGTATATAGTATACAGAATAATATGAAAATGTTTCATAAAAGATGCATAGAATGGCAAGGATAGGCTTGCATAATCACGTATAGTTTCGTATAATATAAAAGTAAATTTACAAGAAAACTTGACAGAAGACAGTTGAAGAATGTATACTTTGAGAATCAAACTAATTAGAGTGTGAAGGAGAATCATTATGTTAGAGAAGATGAAAGAGATCATTGCAGATCAGTTAGGTGTAAGCGAAGATGAAGTTACTTTAGAAGCATCTTTTAAAGAAGATCTGGATGCTGATTCATTAGATTTATTTGAATTAGTTATGGCATTAGAAGAAGAATATGATGTTGAGATTCCATCTGATGACCTTGCAGAATTAAACACAGTTGGTGATGTTATCAACTACTTAAAAGACAAAGGTGTAGAAGACTAAAGAAATTGTAAGATTGGCTTATAACATTCCTGTTATAAGTCAATTTTTGAAGAAAATATTTTGAACATCAAACTAATTATAGATTATTTTATAGATCAACGAGGTAAAGATAATGGGTAAGATCGTGTTTATGTTTCCGGGACAGGGAGCGCAATATGTTGGAATGGGAAAGGATTTTTATGATTCTTTTGCATGCAGCAAGGAGATTTTCGACAAGGCGAATGAAGTTCTGGATATTGATGTAAAGAAACTTTGTTTTGAAGAGAATGAAGATATCAATATTACAGAGTATACACAGGCAGCGATGGTAACTGCAAGTGTTGCAATCTTAAAGAAGATCGAAGAAATGGGATTAAAGCCTGATCTGACAGCGGGATTAAGTCTTGGAGAATACTGTGCACTTGTAGCATCTGATGTGATGAGCTTTGAAGATGCAGTGAAAGTCGTAAGGCAGAGAGGAATTCTTATGCAGGATACTGTTCCAGCAGGAGAGGGTGCGATGTCAGCGGTTCTTGGAATGAAGAAAGAAGCGATCGAAGCAGTTTTACCAGACGTTGAAGGAATCGTTACGATCGCAAACTATAACTGTCCTGGACAGATTGTTATTTCAGGAGAATCAAAAGCGGTTGCAGAAGCTGGAGAAGCGTTGAAAGAAGCAGGAGCTAAGAGAGTTCTGCCACTGAAGGTCAGTGGACCATTTCATTCTCCAATGTTAAAACCAGCTGGAGAGAAATTGCTTGATGTATTAGCAGATGTTGAAGTGGATGATCCAACAGTTCCATACGTATCCAATACAACAGCAGAATTTATCACAAGTAAAGATGAAGTTAAGGAATTGCTTGGAAGACAGGTTTATTCTTCTGTATGCTGGGAACAATCTATTGAGAAGATGATCGCTGATGGTGCAGATACATTTGTAGAGATCGGACCAGGAAGAACATTATGTGGATTTATGCGCAAGATCGATCGTAATGTCAAAGCGATCAATATTGCGAAAGTAGAAGATTTAGAGAAATTAAAGGAGATCATGTAATCATGTTAAGTGGAAAAGTTGCAATCGTAACAGGTGCAAGCCGCGGGATCGGAAGAGAAACGGCACTGACTCTTGCAGGATATGGAGCAACTGTGATCGTAAATTACTGTGGTTCCAAAGATAAAGCGGAGGCAGTTGTAGAAGAAATCACAGTAGCTGGGGGAACAGCAAAAGCATATCAGGGAGATGTATCCGATTTTGATGTGGCGAAAGAGATGATCACTTCTGTAAAGAAAGAATTTGGGTCTATTGATATTCTGGTGAATAACGCCGGAATCACAAAAGATAACCTGATCATGAAGATGAGTGAAGAAGAATTTGATAAAGTCATTGAAGTAAACTTAAAAGGTGCATTTAACTGCATGAAACATGTTTCAAGAATCATGTTAAAACAGAGATCTGGACATATCATTAATATGTCTTCTGTATCTGGAGTTATGGGTAATGCAGGACAGGTCAATTACTGTGCATCAAAAGCAGGAATCATTGGTATGACAAAATCTCTGGCAAGAGAATTAGGTTCCAGAGGAATCACGGTCAATGCGATCGCTCCAGGATTTATTGAGACAGAGATGACGGATGTACTGTCAGAAGATGTGAAAGAGAATTTATTAGGAAGCATTCCATTAAAGAGAATGGGACAGACAAAAGATATTGCAGAGACAGTTGCTTTCTTAGCATCTGACAAGGCAGCATATATTACAGGTCAGACGATCAGTGTTGACGGTGGAATGGGAATGTAAAGGAGATTTTATATGAAGAGCATGAAACGTGTCGTTGTAACTGGTATGGGTGCGATCACACCGATCGGAAACAGCGTGGAAGAATTTTGGAATGGAATCAAAGAGCAGAAGATCGGATTTGCACCGATTACATATTTTGATGCAACAGAATACAAAGCTCATCTGGCTGCAGAAGTCAAAGGTTTCAACGCCAAAGATTATATGTCACCAAAAGCAGCAAGACGTATGGAATTATTTTCACAGTATGCTGTAGCTGCAACAAAAGAAGCAATCGAAGATGCGGGACTTGATCTTGAGAAAGAAGATACAACAAGAATTGGTGTATCTGTTGGATGTGGAGTTGGAAGCCTTCAGATGATCGAAACAACAACAAGAACATTAGATAAAAAGGGTCCAAACAGAGTGAAACCATTAGCAGTTCCAATGATGATCTCTAACATGGCTGCAGGAAATGTTTCTATTGCATTTGGCCTTCGCGGAAAGAGTATCAACGTTGTTACAGCATGTGCGACAGGAACGCAGTCTATTGGTGAAGCATATAGATCCATTCAGGTTGGAGAAGCTGATGTGATGGTAGCTGGTGGAACAGAAGCTGCAGTATCAGAAGTTGCAGTTGGTGGATTTGCAGCGTTAACAGCTTTAAGTGGATCTGATGATCCGAAGAGAGCATCCATTCCATTTGACAAAGAGAGAGATGGATTTGTCATTGGAGAAGGATCAGGAATCGTTGTTTTAGAAAGCCTTGAACATGCACAGGCAAGAGGAGCAGATATTTTAGCAGAAGTTGTCGGATATGGTGCAACAAGTGATGCATTCCATATCACATCCCCATGTGAAGATGGAGAAGGTGCAGCAAGAGCTATGGTATTTGCAATGGATGAAGCAGGAATCACACCAGATAAAGTTGATTATATCAATGCACATGGAACAAGTACTCATGCAAATGACTTATTTGAGACAAAAGCAATCAAGAAAGCATTAGGAGAACATGCATATGATGTGAAGATCAGCTCTACAAAATCTATGATCGGTCATGGACTTGGAGCAGCTGGTGCGATTGAATTTATCACATGTGTTAAATCAATTGAAGAAGATTATATTCACCCAACCGTAGGATTAAAGGTTCCAGATGAAGAATGTGATCTTGATTATACATTAGAACCAGTAACAGATCGCAAGGTAAATTACGTTATGAGCAATTCTCTTGGATTTGGAGGACATAACGCAACACTTCTTGTGAAGAAATTTGAGGATTAATTTAGAAGGAGACTGACATGGAAGTTAAAGAAATGAAAGAATTGATCGCTGCAGTATCTTCTGCAAATGTCGATGAATTTGAATATAATAACGAAGAATTTTCAATCAGAATCGCTAAGAAAAAGGCAAAGATCGCAACAGTTGATGCATCTGTTGCAGGAGTACCAGTACAGAGTGCCGCGATCATGCCAGAACAGAATGAGGAACAGCCAGAAGAGCTTCTCTATGGAGATGAGATCAAAGCCCCACTTGTTGGTACATTTTATGTAGCACCATCAGAAGGAGCTGAGCCATTTGTATCTGTCGGTGACAAAGTCAAAAAAGGACAGGTAATCGGAATCGTTGAAGCAATGAAACTGATGAATGAAGTGGAAAGTGAATACGATGGAACAGTTGCAGCTATTTTAGTTGAGAATGGTGAGATGGTTGAATATGGACAGCCATTAATGGTCATTCAGTAAGAAAGGCAGAATATTTATTATGGTAATGGATATTAAAGATATTATGAATACGATCCCTCACAGAAGTCCATTTTTATTAGTGGACCGTATTGAGGAGATGGAAGAAGGAAAACGTATCGTTGGTAAAAAATGTGTGACATATAATGAACCATTTTTTGCAGGACATTTTCCACAGGAACCAGTGATGCCTGGGGTACTGATCATTGAAGCATTAGCACAGACTGGAGCTGTATGTGCACTTTCTGCAGATGAGTACAAAGGAAAGATTGCATTCTTAGGTGGAGTCAACAAAGCAAAATTCAGAGGAAAGGTTGTTCCAGGAGATGTGCTGACATTAGAAGTTGAGATGATCAAAGTCAAAGGACCAGTCGGTGTTGCACAGGGAACAGCAACTGTAGATGGTAAGAAAGTGGCATCTGCAGAGATTACATTTATGATTGGATAAGAGAGGGTTTCTTAAATGTTTAAGAAGATTTTAATTGCAAACAGAGGAGAGATCGCAGTGCGTATCATCCGTGCGTGCCGTGAGATGGATATCATGTCCGTAGCAATCTGTTCTGAAGCAGATAAAGATGCACTCCATGCCCAGCTGGCAGACCAGACAATCTGTATCGGACCAGCACCTGCCAAAGACAGTTATCTTGACATGGAACGTGTACTTGGGGCTGCAATGGCAGTCGGAGCGGATGCAATTCATCCGGGATTCGGATTTTTGTCTGAGAATAGCAAATTTGTAAGAATGTGTGAAAAATGCAATATCACATTTATTGGACCATCCGCAGAAATCATTGACCGCATGGGTAACAAATCCGCAGCAAGAAAGACAATGATGGATGCTGGAGTTCCAGTAGTTCCTGGTACAAAAGATGCCGTTTATGAGGCAGAAGCAGGGCAGAAGATCGCAGATGACATGGGATACCCAGTTATGATCAAAGCTTCTGCAGGAGGTGGTGGAAAGGGAATGCGTGTCTGCTATGACTCTGAAGACTTCGTACATACTTTTGAGACAGCGAAGTTAGAGGCAGAGAATGCATTTGGCGATGGAACGATGTATATTGAAAAATATATCGAAGATCCACGCCATATCGAATTCCAGATTCTTGCTGATAAATACGGAAATACGATTCATCTTGGAGAAAGAGACTGTTCTATTCAGAGAAGACATCAGAAACTGATCGAAGAATCACCATCCCCTGCGATCAGTGACGAACAGCGAAAGAAGATGGGTGAGATCGCAGTCAAAGCAGCAAAAGCAGCAGAATACTACAGTGCAGGAACGATTGAATTCTTACGTGACAAACATGGAGATTTCTATTTTATTGAGATGAACACAAGAATTCAGGTAGAGCATCCAGTGACTGAATGGGTTACAGGAATCGATCTGATCCGTGAACAGATCCGTATCGCCGCAGGAAAACATCTGACTTATACACAGGAAGATGTACATGTTCATGGACATGCGATCGAAGTGAGAATCAATGCGGAAGACACAGAACATGACTTCCGTCCAAGTCCAGGAACTGTAACAAATGTACATTTTCCAGGAGGAAAAGGAGTGAGAATTGATTCTGCATTATTCGCAGGATATCAGATTCCACCATACTATGATTCTATGATCGCAAAACTGATCGTATATGATAAAAATCGTAAGTTGGCACTTCGCAAACTCCGTAATGCATTGGGAGAACTTGTATTAGAAGGCGTGAAGACAAATATTGACTATCAGTATGAGATCATCAATGATGAAGATTTTATCGAAGGCAATGTTGATACAGGATTTATTGAACGTTTTCAGAAGAAACATCAGTCTGAAAATGAAACTGAATAAAGAAAGTTAAGGTGAGTATCATGTCATTAAAAGATATGTTTAAGAAAAGGACATTATCACCTCAGGAGATCAAACAGGCAGAGCGTGTACGAAAAGCAAAGGACACGCTCCTTGAATTTCAGGCACCAGAAGGATTATTCCAGAAGTGTAACTGTTGCGGAAAGCCTGTATACAATGAGGATTTGATCGAAAATGATTATGTATGTCCAGTCTGTGGCAATTACTTTAGAATCCGTCCAAAGACAAGAATTGCCATGGTATTAGATAAAGATACTTTTGAAGAATGGGATGCAAAGATGGATACAAGCGATCCACTGAACTTCCCAGGATATAAGAATAAATTGGAACGCCAGCGCTCCGTAACGAATCTTGATGAAGCGGTCATCACAGGAAAAGGAAAGATTCTTGGAAAAGATGTTGTGATCGCAGTCATGGGAGCAGATTTCATGATGGGAAGCATGGGAGAAGTTGTTGGTGAGAAGATCACACGAGCAGTTGAACGTGCAACACAGATGAGATTACCGATCATCATTTTCACATGCTCTGGTGGAGCTAGAATGCAGGAAGGAATCGTATCTCTGATGCAGATGGCAAAAACATCCGCAGCATTGAAACGCCATGATGAAGCAGGATTATTATATATCACAGTATTAACAGATCCTACAACTGGAGGTGTTACAGCAAGTTTTGCAATGCTTGGAGATGTTATCTTAGCAGAACCAGGAGCATTGATCGGATTTGCGGGACCGAGAGTTATTGAACAGACGATCGGGCAGAAGTTACCAGAAGGATTTCAGAAAGCAGAATTTTTGTTAGAACATGGATTTGTAGATAAGATCGTAGAGCGCAAAAAATTAAGAAAAGTGCTGGTAACGATCATAAGGAGTTGTGAATATGAGCAGTAATTATACACCATGGGAGAGAGTGCAGATCTCAAGATCTGCAGAACGCCCAACAAGTCTTGATTATATTTCTACGATTTTTGAACGATATATGTCCTTACACGGAGACCGTCATTTTGGAGATGACAAAGCGATCGTTGGTGGATTAGCCTCTATTGGAGGAAGACCAGTGACAGTCATCGGACAGCAAAAAGGACGCTCAACCAAAGAAAATATCAAACGAAATTTTGGAATGCCATCACCAGAAGGATACAGAAAATCCCTAAGACTGATGAAACAGGCAGAGAAATTTCATCGTCCGATCATTCTCTTTGTAGACACACCAGGAGCATTCTGTGGATTAGAGGCAGAAGAAGGCGGAGTCGGAGAGGCAATCGCAAGAAACTTATTCGAGATGTCAAACATCAAAGTACCGATTCTTTCTATCATGATCGGAGAAGGAGGAAGTGGTGGAGCCTTGGCTATGGCTGTTGGAAATGAAGTATGGAGTTTGGAGAACTCTACATATTCTATTCTTTCACCAGAAGGATTTGCGGCGATTCTTTGGAAAGATGGAAACAGAGCTTCTGAGGCGGCTAAGGTTATGAAGATCACGGCAGAGGACTTGAAAGAGTTAGGAGTCATCGAACAGGTGATTGAAGAACCTGAACCGGTTAGTATTGATAATATTTTGGAGATTTCTGAGCAGATGAAAGAGATGATCCTTGGATTTATTGAGAAATATGATAAGATGACACCAGAAGAACTGGTGGAACAGAGATATCAGAGATTTCGAAAAATTCTGATTTGAAGGGTTGACTTTGGGTATATTCATAAAAAATAAATAAAAAAGA
>ENA-OUNH01000207-OUNH01000207.1-human-gut-metagenome-genome-assembly--contig:-NODE-207-length-22171-cov-3.095899_pt1 | contig 22171 bp, 23 predicted proteins | sample MGYA00242806_ERZ504814 | MGnify/ENA primary metagenome ERZ504814 (study PRJEB26092, sample SAMD00036389) | human gut metagenome | host: Homo sapiens | study: EMG produced TPA metagenomics assembly of...
TCGTTGTAAGTCTGTACCTGTTCAGAAGGTTATTGATACTGCAAAGGCAGTTCTTCATACCGGCCAGATCGGTGATGGTAAAAGTCTTCGTTTACGACATCGAAAACGTAGTAAAGATCCGTACCGGCGAGGAAGGCTTCCTGGCTCTGCAGGATACAGACGCATGATCCTCTTATAATCAAAACAGATAAAATCTTTCTACGCAATATAACCAATAAAAGCCAGAAAAGATCCGGAACAATTCCTTAAATGTTCCGGATCTTTTCATATATTATTCTCTTCTCAGTCTCGGCAAATTCCACCGATAATGCGCTGCCAGATACCGGATCAGGATCACCACTACCGTTCCGATCACCATAGCCGGCACTCCACCCCACAGCCTGTATATCCAAACACAGGCAATGGCACCTACAATAGATGCACAGGCATAAATATGGCGCACAAAAATATATGGCGGTACTCCTGCCATCATATCACGGATCAGACCGCCGCCAACTCCTGTGACAGTCCCAAGAAACACAAGAAAAAAAGTTCTTCCCATATATCCCTGTGAAATCCCCTTATCAACACCCATAACAGTAAACACGCCAAGTCCAACCGTATCCATCACCAGCATCACCTTATCATAGACCAGCCGGTTCCCGCCTTCCAGAAGCTCCTGTTTCCAGTACATCACTGCAAAAACAATACAGGACGTCACTGTTGCCACAATGGTATACAGCGGATCCTGAAACATTCCCGGCGGCACGATTCCCAGGATAATATCCCTGGTAGCTCCTCCTCCCACTGCAGTCACCACTCCTAGAACGCAGACCCCGAAAATATCCATTCCCCGCTGCGCTCCCACCATAGCTCCGGAAGCAGCAAACGCAATAGTTCCTGCCATCTCCAGCATAAATGTAAACATACTCTGATAATCCATTTCCCCCTCCATGCATATCAAGCCGTATTTTTCTCACCCTCATATCTGCATTCTGTTTTCCCTGTCTGCACATTTCCACAAGGTGCACATTTCCGCAGGGTGTAAGAAGGAACCCTGCCATGCAGGATTCCTTCTCCTATTTTCGTGATCACTATATTTTCATATTAACAGAATTTTCTCATTCTGTATATCTTTTCTTTTGTATCTGACTTCTGCTATTCTGCTTCGATCAGAAATCCTCGTCGTTTCAGCATATCCTGGATCATATCCAGGATTTCCTCGGATTCTGCTTCTACTTTATGATAATGATAATCCGATGTGATATTCTTCAGAGGACTGGACTTGCCGCTTCGGATATCCTCCATAAAATTCTCAACCTGGCGCCTGGAGCTGATATTCAGTTCTGCCTCGATATGCCCGTAAACTCTGTGATTCACCATTACGTTGATCACTTTTCCGCCAAGATCCACAATCCCGCAGAGCTCGTTTTCCAGATCTGCATCTGTATGATGCACCTTGAATATCCGGCTCACAGTATGGGGAGCAGTAAAAATATATCCTCTGTTGGTGGAGATCACGTCATTCCCCTCCGCGCGTATCAGCGCAATATCCTGCACGATCACCTGTCTGCTGACCTGAAATGTTCTGGCCAGAGCACTTCCTGAGACCGGCCGTTCACTGTTTTTAATTGATCCATGATCGCTGTCCTGCGTTCTGAACCAGTCATTTAAGTTCCCCTTCCTGGCTGTGCCTGTACTTTTTGTTCCGATACCTCTCTCCTTCATTCTCGCGATATCTCCACCCCGGCCCGACATCACCTGCTATGCCTCTGCTTCCGGCAATTCACGCTTCTTTTCTGATATTCGGGGTATTTCCTGTCACAGCACTCGGTATTCTGTAAAATCCTGCATTTTTCAGGAAAGCGGATGAAGATTCTTAAGCGAAATATCAAGGATCGGTGCAGAATGCGTTAATGCACCACTTGATACATAGTCTACACCAACATCCCTGATCTTTGCAATGTTTTCTTTTGTAACATTTCCAGAACATTCAGTTTTGGCTCTTCCGCCGATCAGCTGCACCGCTTCTTTCATCATCTCCGGAGTCATATTATCAAGCATGATGATATCTGCGCCGGCCTCAACAGCTTCTTTTACCTGATCAAGAGTTTCTACCTCAACTTCGATCTTGCGGACAAAAGGAGCGTACTCCTGCGCCATTTTTACAGCATTCGCAACGCTTCCTGCTGCTCCGATGTGATTGTCTTTCAAAAGAACTCCATCTGAAAGATTATATCTGTGGTTCTGTCCGCCGCCTACGCGAACAGCATATTTCTCAAAAATACGCATATTCGGCGTCGTTTTTCTGGTATCCAGCAATGTGATCCCTGTTCCTTCAAGAAGTGACGCAACCGAATGTGTATAGGTTGCGATCCCGCTCATTCTCTGAAGATAATTCAGTGCCACACGCTCGCCGGAAAGAAGCACCCGGATATCTCCTGTAACTTTTCCCATTTTCTGACCTTTTTTTACTTCATCGCCGTCCTTGCAGAACAGCTCCACTTTTGTGTCAGCATCCAGAAGCGTAAATACACGGCTGAAGATTTCCAGTCCCGCAATGATTCCATCCTCTTTACAGATCAGGTCTACCTCTCCCGGAACTGCTTCTTTCATAACAGAGTTTGTGGTAACGTCTTCGCTTGAAATATCTTCTTTTAAAGCCTCCAGGATCAGATGATCTACCTGGAGTGTCATTGTAATTTTATTCATTTTACAATACCTTCTCTTTCTTAATTATCATAGCAGCCCTGTTCTCCGAAGCAAGGCTACTCCCTTCTTTCGTAATACGGATATTTATATTGCAGGCTGCATTCACGCCGCACCTGCAGCACTTTTCTTTTCTGTGGAGATTGCTTTCGCCGCGCGTTTTGCAAACACAAGGCTTTCCAGCAGGGAATTACTTGCCAGCCTGTTTGCTCCATGTACACCGTTGCAGCTGGTCTCTCCCACTGCATAAAGCCGGTCCATACTGGTCTTGCTGTCAGAATCCACCCAGATTCCTCCCATGAAATAATGCTGAGCAGGAACAACAGGGATACATTCCTTTGTCACATCATAGCCTTCTTCCAGACATCTCTGATAAATATTCGGAAAATGATTCAGGATCGTATCTTTATCAATATTTTCCATGGAAAGCCATACGTGATCTGTTCCTTCTTTTTTCATTTCTTCCCGGATCGCATTTGTTACTACATCTCTTGGAAGAAGTTCATTGACAAAGCGCTCTTTTTTGCTATTATAAAGTACTGCGCCTTCTCCGCGGACTGACTCTGAGATCAGAAATCTTCGGCCTGGTCTCTTGGAGTACAGCGTTGTCGGATGGATCTGCACATAATCCAGATGTTCCAGACGCACATTATGTTTTTTCGCAATATCAAGGGCGTCACCTGTGAGATGTGGATAGTTGGTGGAATGCTCATATCTTCCTCCGATTCCACCGCTTGCCAGGATCGTATCCTGTGCATAGATTTCTACCTGGATCTCTCCACCTGGCTGGATTTCCTCCTGGATCTTCACAGCATTTCCAGCTTCCATTGCTTTCAGACGATCTCTGTTACCTTCCGCGGAAACAGCCTTTAAACCTGCACATTTGTCGTTTTCCACAAGAATATCCTGCATGGTAGTATATTCCAGAATTGTTACATTATCAAGCTTTAACACCTGCTGGAGAAGCTTTTCGGAAATTTCTTTTCCTGTGATATCCTCATGATAAAGGATCCTCGGTCTGGAATGTGCACCTTCTCTTGTATAGGCAAAATCATCTCCATCCATCTTGAAATCCACACCATATCCAACAAGGTCATTAATGATGTCCCTGGAACCTCGGATCATAATGTCAACGGATTCTTTTCTGTTTTCGTAATGTCCTGCCTTCATGGTATCTTCAAAATAACTGTCGTAATCATTTTCATCACGGAGCACGCAGATTCCACCCTGCGCCAGGAAAGAATCGCTGCTTCTCATATCCTCTTTTGTGATGATCACGATCTTTTTATCCCGCGGAAACTTCAGCGCACTGAACATTCCTGCAACACCTGTTCCGACGATCACTACATCTGTTTTAATTTTCATTGCATTTCGCCTCTCTGTCTCTGTTTATTTTGCCAGTTCCAACATCCGTTCCAGCGGTTTCTTTGCTTTTTCGCGAGTCTCATCTGTTACATGCACCTCATTCTCTCCTGTTTTCAGAACATGGAGAACTTTTTCCAGAAGTACTTTTTTCATGTTTTTGCAGACCGGAACCGTTTCTGTGAAGTAGAATTTTTTATCCGGGCAGGTGGTTTCCAGCTTGTACTGAACGCCACATTCTGTGCAGATGATAAACTCTTTATTGTCACTTTCCTGTGCATATTTAATGATTCCGGATGTGCTTCCGATGTAATCAGCCTGTTTCAGAACTGTCTGAGGACATTCCGGATGTGCCAGAACCAGTGCATCCGGGTGCGCTTCTTTTGCTGCTTTTACTTCTTCCGGATCCATAAATTCATGGACAATACAGAAACCTTCGTTATAAATAAAGTTCTTCTCAGGAACCTGTTCTGCAATAAAATGTGCAAGATTTCTGTCCGGGATAAAAAGATGTTTTTGTTCGGAAGCGCTTTTACGATCTTTACTGCATTTGCGGAAGTAACACATACATCAGAAAGCTCCTTCAATGTTGCTGTGGAATTAATGTAACAGACAACTGCCACATCGTCATATTCCTCTCGCACCTTGCGGATGCCTTCTTCTGTTGCCATATGAGCCATCGGACAGTCTGCATCCATGGCAGGCATCAGAACAATTTTATCCGGACTTAAGATCTTGGCGCTCTCTCCCATAAATCCTACTCCACAGAACACGATCGTCTTCTCTTTCGCGCTGGCTGCGATCTTGCTGAGATAAAAGGAATCTCCTATATAGTCAGCAACATCCTGCACTTCGGGACGCACGTAGTAGTGTGCAAGGATGATGGCATCTTTTTCTTTTTTAATTTCTGGATTTCTTCTGCAACTGTCATTATCTTTCACCTTTCCTGCAGGTTTTTTTCGAATTCCTGCTTTTGCTTTCTGGTCTTTATTATGCAGATGCTTCTGATCTGTCTTTTTTTATTATCATGTAGCTTTTTTCAAAACATCTTACACATAATACCACAGTCCTTTACATGTGACAAGACAGTTGTTTGATATATGTAAAGTTTTTAGAAAAAAGGCAGACAAAAAACACGGTTTCCACAATGAATCTTTCATCCTGGAAACCGTGTTCCTGTACGCATTCATTATTTACCCAGCAGTTCTCTTTCAATCCGCTCTCTTGCTTCCGGTGCCTGTTTATCCATCTTCTCAGGGAATCCAAACATGGAAACGCAGGCAATATTATCGCCGCCGGCTTTCGGCGCATCTGGTTTCAACTGCTTGTTGGCGAAATCCATTTTTCTCAATGTCTCAAAAATTCCATCAAAATCCACATCTCCTTCACCCATAGCCAAATGCTGATGTACAGTCACATCTGCTTTTCCACGTCCATTAAGCCACGGTGGATTCAGAATATATCTGCAGTCCATAGTCTGGTTAAAAGTATCTGCAAAGAGCACATGTGTCAGCTCATCGCCTGCATATTTCAGCATGGAACGCACATCACCTTTTCCTTCATCATAGAAGAATCCATGCGGGGAAGAATACACGTATCCAAGGTTCGGAGAACGGAACGATTTCACCATATCACAGGTCTCATTATTCAGCTCGCAAAAATCATACGGATGGGACTGGATTTCCACGCGGATGCCCTCACGCTCAATCAGCGGAAGCAGCTCTTCCATGGATTTAAACCACATACCATTGCAGATCTCCTGCTGGTTCGGATCACCGGAAAGCTCTGTATTGATAACTTTTACGCCCATATCTCCTGCGATCTGTATCATACGCTTCCAGTTTGCAACCGCAAACTGCCTCTGTTCCTCTGTCGGACCGGACCAACGGTATACTACGATAAAAGAAGAAATCTCTACACCGGTTTCCCTCAAAGCCTGTCTGTATTCCTGCTCACACTCTTTCGAAAACAGCGGATGTTTATAGAATGGATTGATTCTCGGATGAGGAGACTGTTCAATATATTTGTACCCCCAATCTGCAACCTGATGAACCATACGGTTGATATCCATCTGCTTTGCAAGAACATCTACGTCAAATGCGATCTTCATGATGCATTCCCTCCTTTTTCCTCTTCTTTATTCCGGATATAATCCAGAATCAGGCTGGCCGCTCCGGCTACACCTGTTTTGGATACATTGATCACCATATCGTAATAATGGGGATCGTCTCTGCGGATTCCGGTAAACTTCTCATAGTATTCATTTCGGATCTGATCACGTTTCTTCAGTTCTCCAAGAGACTGGCCTTTATAATATTCCTGGCCCTCTTTTTCCCGGTAAGCATCATCTGCATAAACGAAAAAGCTGTATGTATGCGGCTCTCCACGAAGCACATAGTTGGCACATCTTCCCAGGAATACACCTGGTCTTCTCTCAGAAAGCTCACGGATGATCCGGCTCTGCACCTCAAACATCTGAACACCTGTATAATCTGCTGCCGCACCTGCCGATGAATGTCCATACGGGGAAAATGTAAGCTCAGAATCCTCATAATTGTAGGAATCCAGATACTGCCTTACACTTTCCAGATCTGCTTTTTCCATACCGAACTTTTCTGCCATAAGACAGATGATCTGGCGATCATAAACCTTGCAGTCCAGTGCTTTTGCAACACCCTCGGCAATCTTTCTTCCACTGCTGCCATACAGTCTTCCAATTGCCACGTTGATCCGGTTTCCGGAAGCTTCCGGTAATGGCATGGACTGGATCTCACCCTGTACAGATGCAGTTTTTTCTCCGGCTTCTCTCTGGATCAGCTCTCTCATCATCCTGTCATAAACTTTATCCAACTGATAGCAGGCTGCGATCACAAACATCACCACCAGATTGCTATCGGAACATACAGATAAAATCCCTTGATCACACGGATGGCTTCAGCCGACTGCTCCGCTGCTGTTGCCTTTGTTCCAATCAAAAATATGCTGCAGAAAGAATTCCTCCCATAATAGCAGAAGTCAGTCCTGAACCTGCTTTCTGGCCCATGCTCATAGATGAAAACATCAGACCCTCCACACGCTTGCCTGTTTTCCACTGGCCATACTCAATGGCATCACTTGGAAGAGAATACTGCACGCCATAAAACGGTGCGATACCGATTCCTCTCATAATACAGGTTACAACGCCAAGAGAAACGCTGGTAATGTTCATCAGAAACAGAAGCTGTCCTGCAACCCCCAAGATACAGCCGGCACAGATGAGATTTCTTTTTCCATAGCGTGGAAGCACCTTCGGTAGAAGGGCAATTCCTGCCACAGTTGCCAGTTTCTCCGCTGCGGAAAGAGGCATGACGAGGTCTACATTTCCAAGTACATACTGACAATAATAGGTAAGATCCGTTCCGATAATGATCTGATATGCGGTATAAAAGATCATCAGCCCCAGAGCAATGAGAAAATACCGGTTAGTAACAGTTGCTTTAAATGCTTCCGCAAAAGGAATATCTTCCTTTTCCTGTTTTGCTGCTGAAACACGCTCTGTACAGACCATATAAGTATTCACAAGTACACCGACAGAAATGATCGCATAGCCGGCAGTTACCAGGATCCAGGCCATCTGCTGATTGCCTGTAATATTTGCCACGATATTGATCAGCGGCAGCGTAAACGCAGTAATGATCATACTTGCCGTAATAGACAATACCATGCGAATATTGCAGATCACATCACGCTCACGGCGATCACGGCTCATCAGAGATCCCAGTGCATGGAATGGCTGGCTGATGGCAGTGTATACAACCGTATTCATGATATTATAGGTAACAAAAGCATAAATGATCTTTCCCATATTTCCTATCGGCGGCATGGTGAACAGAAGCACCGCCTGCCAGCGCATAGGGAACCGCAAGTCTTAAGATCCAGATCCTGGCTTTTCCATACCTGGAATGAGTCCGGTCGATAATAGTTCCCATCAGCACATCTGAAAATCCGTCAAAAATACGGGACAAAAGCATGATCATTCCTACTGCACCTGCTGATATTCCAACAACATTGGTATAAAAATAGATCAGCAGTGTTGTAGTCATGGTATACATCAAGGTCAGTGCCGGATCACCAAAACAGTATGCCAGCTTTTCCGACAACGGAACCTTGATGAATTCATTCAAGTCTTTCCCCTTCTGCTTATAATTCAACAATTCAGGGATTCCCTTACCAGCCATAGTATCTACCTCCTATCGGTTTAAGGTCGGACCTTTCTGAATGAATTATCCGAAATATTTCTGTACAAAATCTCTGGTGACTTCTGCAGCTTTTTTCACATTATCCTCATGGCTCATTGCGTAGTACTCCGGACGGAACTCTTCGATAGTGCATACACCGTCAAAGCCAATCTCCTTCAGTGCTGCTGCGATTCCCGCATGATCCACAACACCTTCACCCGGCCACAGTCTCTTATCGTCTCCGCAGGAGCCAAGAGGAAGATCCTCACAGTCATTTAAATGGTATGCAAAAATCTTCCTGCCATCTGCTGCTTTTAAATCTTCCAGGCGTGAACACATCTCATGGAAATGGAAAGTGTCCACAGTAATGCCTACATTATCTCTGTCCACTGCTTTTACTACATCATAAGCTGTCCCAAACTGGTTGATGGAGCAGTTCGGTGCACCACAGAACTCCAGAGAGATCTTCATCTCAGAGCCCACTTTGTCAGAAAGATAACGAAGACGTGCAACTGCTTCTTCTTTAATCTCACTTACAGATTTATCTTTTACATCAAAACTTGGAACTGTGATCAGCATTTTCATTCCGATAGCTTCGGAAACCTTCAGAATAAAATTAACTTCGTCGTCAATCTCTTTTTCCCCTGCCTCATCTCTCTGGTTAAAGAAGATCAGAGTGTTATATGCCCATGGTTTCAGATGATGGTTCTTAAACCAGTCTGCCATTTCCTCTAGTGTATGCTCTTTAAGATAATCCTTTACACAATCAAAGCGGATCTCAATATAATCAAAGCCATATTTCTCACACATCTCCAGGTCTGCCATAAGAGACTGTCCTTTACATTCCAGTGCAGTTGCTTCATTAAATCCTAATTTCATCTTCAATACCCTCCATATATTTTTACTTTTCAGTCGATTATTCTGATCGATCTCACCGGAGGATTTCCGCTGCAGCTTCTGTAAAACCGTAGCGGAATCGGACTCTGCCGGTGACTGCCGCCGCAGGCACATTGGGAAAGCCTGCGACAATAAGCTGGTATGATAACTCACACTTGATGAGGTGGAGTTCGTAATATATATTTATTTATAAAATTCCGGCTTCTCAACTGCTGTGACGATCTTCTCGATCTGACCGGTTTCCTGTGCTTTTACAAGAGCATCTGCAGTGATCGCTGCCAGGTATCCATCCCATGCATTCGGTCCTGTGATTACTCCTGCCTCTGCGTTGTCAACCCAGTCCTGAACTTCTTTATCATAAGCGTCTTTAAATCTTACGAAGCAGTCTGTGTCAATGGCACTGGATACTGCTGCATTTTTACGGATAGACGGATAAGCCGGCTGTGCCATTTTCAGCGCGCCATCCTCACATACAACTTCACAGTTGATGTCATATCCGAACTTGCAGTTTACAAATACTTCCACATCAATGCAAACGCCTTTTTTGTACGGAGCATCATGATCTGCGGATCTTTCAGTTCGGAGTGAGAATATTTTGTCACTCTTGGCATTACTACCTGTGCGGATTCATACTCGTCATCTACAAGCCAGTGAAGAACATCGATCTCATGTATTGCGGTATCGTGCACAGCCATCGGTGTATTATAATTGGTTCCTACCTCCGGATTTCTGTGTGTACAGTGAAGGATCAGCGGCTCGCCGTATTCACCGGTTGCAAGTGCCTCCTTGATCTGCTGATATCCCTTATCATAACGTCTCATAAATCCGAGCTGGATAAGGTGTTTGCCGGCTGCCTCCTCTGCCTTTACCACTTTCAGACAGTCCTCAGCAGTTGTACATAATGGTTTCTCACAGAAAATTCTCTTGCCGGCCTCGATTGCCTGAAGAAGGGAATCTACATGTGCAAAGCCCGGAGATACGATAAATACTGCATCTACGCTCTCTGCATTAATGAGTTCCTTACTGTCTGCATAAACTTTTGCTCCGCAGATCTGGGCTGCTTTCCTTGCACTTTCCTCAAATACATCTGAAACAGCTACCACTTCCGCTCCCTGGATTTTCTCTGTCAGTCTTCTGATATGATCTCTTCCCATTCCGCCGCATCCGATAACTCCAACTCTTAACATTTTAAATTCCTCCGTTCATTTTATTATTTTGTTTGTTTTCTGTTCTGTTCTTGATGATGCTATATTATCATTTTGTGCACGTGAACGCAATATCCTTTTGTACAAATTTTCTGATTCAATTTTATGCGTTTTCACAATTCGTTACTTGATTTACAATTTTCTGTTGATTTTTCAAGAGTTTTTAGATGTTTTTTAATTATACAGCTAACGGCAAGTGCTATCTTCCCTGTTCTTTGTGTTAATTATGTAACATTTTGATGTGTGCACCAGAACGCACTTCTTTCTTTTCCCTTATACCTACTATAGTTTACGGAGAATATTGTTGTGTTTTCACACATAAAGAGTTATAATCGTAGATAGATTTATAAAAAATGAACAAGAGCATTTCATTTTCTACGGAAATAAGATGTTTCAGAAAGGAATTACCCCTATGAGCGATTATAATTTAGAAACCAAATGTATCCATTCCGGCTACACTCCTTCCAAAGGTGAACCGTGTGCACTTCCAGTTTACCAGAGCACTACCTATAAGTATGATACAACAGATGAGATGGGACAGTTATTTGACCTGAAAGCAGATGGATATTTCTACACCCGTCTCCAGAATCCAACCAATGATGCAGTCGCTGCGAAGATTGCTGATCTGGAAGGCGGTGTTGCTGCAATCCTGACTTCTTCCGGACAGGCAGCTAACTTCTATGCAGTATTTAACATCTGTGAAGCAGGCGACCATGTTGTTGCAGCTTCCACAATTTACGGTGGAACGTTCAATCTTCTTGCTGTTACCTTTAAGAAGCTGGGAATTGACTGCACATTCGTTGATACAGATGCCAGCGAGGAAGAGATCGCAGCTGCATTTAAGCCGAATACAAAGGTTCTTTTTGCAGAGACTATTGCCAACCCTGCTCTTGTTGTTCTTGATATTGAGAAATTTGCACGCGTTGCACATCAGAACGGCGTGCCGCTTATTGTGGACAACACTTTTGCCACACCGGTAAACTGCCGCCCGTTCGAGTGGGGTGCTGATATCGTTACTCACTCTACCACCAAATATATGGACGGACATGCTGTTCAGGTTGGCGGTGCCATTGTTGACAGCGGAAACTTTGACTGGGATGCTTATGGACATAAGTATCATGGTCTGACAGAGCCGGATGAATCCTACCACGGTGTAATATACACCAAACAGTTTGGTAAAAAAGCCTATATCACCAAGGCTACATCTCAGCTGATGCGTGATCTTGGCTCTATTCCGTCTCCAATGAACTGTTTTCTTCTGAATCTCGGGCTGGAGACACTTCCGCTCCGTATGGAACGCCACTGTTCCAATGCACAGAAGATCGCTGAGTACCTGAATGCCCACAAAAAAGTTTCTCACGTAAACTATGCCGGTCTTCCAGATGACAAATATCATGCACTGGCACAGAAATATATGAAAAACGGTCAAACCTGCGGTGTTATCTCCTTTGAGCTGACCGGCGGCCGTGATGCAGCAGTCCGTTTTATGGACAGCCTGAAGCTTGCCACAATTGCTACCCATGTTGCCGCTTCTATTACCATGGTCCTTCATCCGGCCAGCCATACTCATCGTCAGATGAACGACGAACAGCTGGTTGAAGCAGGGGTTTCTCCTGGAATGATCCGTCTTTCCATTGGTATTGAAAATGCGGATGATATTATCAAAGATCTGGATCAGGCACTTGAGAACGCCTGATAAAACATATTCGGGGAAGTGTCCGTAATTGCGGATACTTCCCTGTTGTTTTCCGATTATTAGGTCTCTGTTTATTTTTACTTTTGTATTTTGCTTTCATGTGTTCGATCACTTTTTTCCAGGTTGATGCTCCGCAAATACCATCTGCTGAAATTTTCACATTTTTCTGGAATGTTTTTAATGAAGCTTCGGTTTTCGCACCAAAAGATCCATCAACAGTCACTCCTAACATAGCCTGCAGCATGGATACGGAAGTTCCTTTGCTTCCTTTCCTGATAACAGGGAGCTGTATGCTGATTTTTTCTGTAAGTACAGACGTTTTTGCTGCTGATCTTATTGTTTTCGGGTTCTTCTGTGTGTCTTTTTTCTGTCCTGTTTCTATTTTTCCCATACTCTGCCCTGTCTTCATATATGCATCTGTTTTTTTCAAAAATTCCGACCACTTACCTTCATCCATTAATCTTCTGGGGCAATGTTTTCCAGAAGCATCGTAATGCCTTTTCAGCCTGTCAGTCTTCCATCCATACTGCTTCAGCAAAAGAGCCGCCAGCTGTTCTGTCTTGTCTACAGCTGTGTAATAATCAGTTTCCGGATTCACACAGATCTCGATGCTGATAGAATTTCTGTTCGTGATGCCGTATTTTCCTTTTCCGTCACCTACAGCCCAGGCTACCGTCGCTGTGATCCAGAGTCTGATATATGGATTTAGAATCTACATAATAATGCACAGTACCGGCCAGATTACCATTTTCATCGCTGTTGCATGGGCTTTGGCATCTGCCCCCTTACTCCAGTTATCCGTTTCGTGGATCACAATATATGCCGGCCTATTCTGGCCGATATAACAATTCTTTTTGCTGATCATTTTTATGATATTCATATAATTCTCTTTTTTCATCTTTCTCTTTATCATATGCAGTTATTCATCTTTTTCTAACTGTTTGATCAGCTGATTTACATATGTAGAAAGTCCTGCTACCAGGATTCCCTGTGTTACAGATGTAAATACCGCCATGGCAATGTCCTGGCCACCAACACAGGAGCAGGTGGCAAATACATAAATCCCACATATAAGAATCCCTGCACTTCCCAGTATCAGCGGAATATATTTATCCTTCACAGTCTGGGCTTCCTTCAGTGCGATTCCCATAAAATACAAAGCAACTGCTGTAATCAGCAATTCCGGTTTAATATAATTCACAAGTGCTTCCATAAATACCTGCCACTGCAGCTTTATTTTATTTATGAACTTTTTCTGAAATTTGTTTCACAAATTTCTTCAAAATCGCATCACGCTTTGCATAAAAAAAGGCTGCAAACCCTAGAGTTTACAGACCTTTCCCAATATTTTCGTTATCTGAAATTAGAACTTACCAGCGTCAGCAGCTTCCTGTACGGAAACAGCTACAGCAACTGTCATACCAACCATCGGGTTGTTTCCAGCGCCGATAAGACCCATCATCTCTACGTGAGCCGGTACGGAAGAAGATCCTGCGAACTGAGCGTCAGAATGCATACGTCCAAGTGTATCAGTCATACCGTAGGAAGCAGGACCTGCTGCCATGTTGTCCGGATGAAGTGTACGTCCTGTACCACCGCCGGAAAGCAACGGAGAAGTATTTTTTGCCTTTCTCGTTGCACTCTTTTTTGTATGTTCCTGCTACCGGATGCTGGAAACGAGTCGGGTTTGTGGAGTTTCCTGTGATGGAAACGTCAACGCCCTCTTTCCACATGATAGCAACACCTTCCGGAACGCTGTTAGCGCCGTAGCAGTTAACTTTTGCACGAAGTCCCTCTGAATAGGATTTACGGAATACTTCTTTAACCTCGTTCTTATATGGATCATACTCTGTCTCTACATATGTAAAGCCGTTGATACGGGAGATGATCTGAGCAGCGTCTTTTCCAAGACCGTTCAGGATAACACGAAGAGGTTTTTTACGAACTTTGTTTGCTTTCTCAGCGATACCGATAGCACCCTCAGCTGCTGCGAAAGACTCATGTCCTGCAAGGAAGCAGAAGCAGTCTGTCTCTTCCTCAAGAAGCATTTTTCCAAGGTTTCCATGTCCAAGACCTACTTTACGTGTGTCTGCAACGGATCCCGGAATACAGAATGCCTGAAGTCCCTCTCCGATAGCTGCTGCTGCATCAGCTGCTCTTCTGCAGCCTTTTTTGATTGCGATTGCTGCACCTACTGTATAAGCCCAGCAAGCGTTCTCGAAGCAGATCGGCTGAATGCCTTTGATCTGATCGTAAACGTTCAGTCCTGCGTCTTTAGTGATTTTCTCAGCTTCTTCGATAGAAGCGATTCCATAGCTGTTTAAAACAGAATTGATCTTGTCAATTCGTCTCTCATATGATTCAAATAAAGCCATTTCCTGTAACCTCCTGATATTTTCACCTTACGAAGTGTAATTACTCTTTTCTTGGGTCGATGATCTTAACAGCATCTGCAACACGGCCGTACTGACCTTTTGCTTTCTCCCATGCTGTGTTCGGGTCATCACCTTTCTTAATGAAGTCAGTCATTTTTCCAAGGCTTACGAACTGATATCCGATGATCTCATCGTCCTCATCAAGAGCGATACCTGTAACATAACCCTCAGCCATCTCAAGGTAACGAGGTCCTTTTTTCAGAGTTCCATACATTGTACCAACCTGAGAACGAAGTCCTTTTCCAAGATCCTCAAGACCAGCACCTACTGCAAGTCCGTCCTCGGAGAATGCAGACTGGGAACGTCCGTATACGATCTGAAGGAAAAGCTCTCTCATAGCTGTATTGATTGCATCACATACAAGGTCTGTGTTCAGTGCCTCCATTACAGTAAGTCCTGGAAGAATCTCTGCTGCCATAGCTGCTGAATGAGTCATTCCTGAACATCCGATTGTCTCAACAAGTGCCTCCTGAATGATTCCTTCTTTTACGTTAAGGGACAGCTTACAGGCACCCTGCTGCGGAGCACACCAGCCTACACCGTGTGTAAATCCGGAGATATCCTTTACTTCTTTTGCCTGAACCCATTTTGCTTCTTCCGGGATCGGAGCGGCACCATGATGTACGCCCTGTGCCACTGGACACATTTCTTCTACTTCGCGTGAATAAATCATTTTAAAACTCCTTTCAAGTATAGATTGACCGATGTTATTGAGAAAAAAGTTCGATAACATCCTATGGGTATTTTCTCACAAAACCTTTGTTTCGTCCAGTCATATTTGATAATTTTTTGCCATAAAAAGTATATTATTGGAAGTTATCTCTTCGGGTATTATATACCTAACTGTCAAATATTTCTGGCAACTGTTCTATATCTGTGATAATATATTAGCAAGTCTGACCTTGGAGGTGTATTTTTTATGAATGTGTCAGCAGAATCTGTTTTTCCAGAAAAATACCGGATTCTCAGCGGAAGCACGCTGAAAGTGATCGCTGTTGTTACTATGCTGATCGATCATATTGGCGCAATTCTTTTAAGTATGTATCAACCTGCTCTTAAAACTCTTTTTACACTTTTCGGAAGAGAATACAGTGTGTATCTGATTTTTCGTGATATCGGCCGGGTGGCATTTCCAATCTTCTGTTTTCTCCTTCTGGAGGGATTTCTGCATACCCATGACCGTTTCCGGTATGGCATGAATCTTTTTATTTTTCACTGATTTCTGAAATCCCGTGGAACCTGATGTTCACCAACACTCTGCGTTATGAAAAACAGAATGTGTTTTTCACTCTTTTCCTTGGGTATCTGGCATTTTGTGCAATCGAACATTTTCAGGATGAACAAACAATGCAGCTTTTCTGTATCCTGGGACTGCTTGCTGTTTCTATTTTTCTGAAAGCAGATTACGGATGGCGGGGATATATTTTTCTGCTGATCATGTATTATATGCGAAACGATAAACCGGGACAGGCAATCCTGGGAAGCTGCTGGCTCTATTATGAATGGAGGGCCTGTTTCGCCTTTCTGTCCATTAACATGTACAATGGAGAAAGAGGATTTATCCGCGGAAAAGCGGCGAAATACTTCTTCTACTGGTTTTATCCGGTCCATATTATAGGACTGGTGGTGATCAGGCGGATTTTGTTTTTGTCATAGTGTTAATTTCTTTTCAGGGGAATTTTTGTTCTTGACAGAATGGGAATGGAGCCTTTTTCCAGGGAGACACTATGCCGATAGAATTTAAACTGAACAAAAAAAACGGCCCGCTTTGCGGGCCTGTTCTCTGTTTACGAATCACTTCAGTAAAAAAAGAAATCTTCTTTTACTTACTTTTTCTTAATAATCTCTTTGGTATTCTTATAAATAGAATCTGCCGGAACGCATCCTCTTACCGGTGACAGGGGATAGATATTGGAATTTCTTCCGATCACAGTTCCTGGATTGAGTACAGAACCGCAGCCAACCTCAACATGATCTCCAAGCATTGCTCCGAACTTTTTAAGTCCGGTCTCGATCTTCTCATCTCCGTCTTTCACAACAACAAGTTTCTTGTCGGATTTTACGTTAGAACAGATTGATCCGGCTCCCATATGGGACTTGTATCCAAGTACTGCATCTCCAACATAGTTGTAATGCGGAACCTGTACCTTATTAAACAGTACTGCATTCTTAAGCTCAGTGGAATTACCAACTACTGCGCCCTCGCCAACAATGGCCTTGCCGCGGATAAACGCACAGTGGCGCACCTCAGCGTCTTTACCGATGATCGCCGGACCTGTGATGCTTGCTGTCGGTGCAACAGCAGCTGATTTTGCGATCCAGATATTCTCGCCTTTTTCCTCATACTCAGCCGGGTCAAGAGTTTTTCCCAGTTTAATGATAAAATCTCCGATCTCCGGAAGAACTTCCCACGGATAGGTCTTTCCCTCAAAAAGCTCTGCAGCGATGGTCTCGCCCAGATCCAGCATATTGCTGATGGTAAAATCTTTCATCATGATTTTTTTCCTCCCTGTCCGGAAGCCCGCTCCTGCTTCCTGTAATTTACAGCGGCCGCATCAAAAACTGCCGCAGGTTATACTGATAATTGCTGGCCTCCACCTGCCGGGTCCTTACCCGCACAAAATGTTCCAGCTTGTCCATATATTCCTGTTCCGTAATACTGCCCTCTGCCACATAGGTAAGGCCTTTTTCCCAGCTTGCCGTAAGCTCCGGGTTCAGAAGCTGCCGGATAGAGCAGTTTACCACATCAAAGATCATTTCACCAAGAAGCGTTGGAGTGATCACCTGGGTCTTTTTATTCAGTGCCAGATATTTGATGTTAAAAAGCTTCTTCAGGATCTCGGCACGGGTAGCACTGGTGCCGATCCCGCTTCCCTTAATCTGGGCTCGAAGCTCCTCATCCTCGATCAGCTGTCCTGCATTTTCCATGGCAAGGATCATGGAACCGGAATTGTATCGTTTGGGCGGTGAAGTCTCACCCTCCTTGATACTCAAACCGTTCACAGGAAGTATATCACCCTTTTTCAGCTTCTGCAACGCCTCCAGGAGTACAGTATCACAGGAAACCTCGTCTTCCTCTCCATTTCTGTTTTTCTCACTGTCTGAAGCCCTTTTCCGCGAAAAAGAATTCGTGACGATCTTCAGATAGCCTTCTTCTTTGAGAACCTTAAAGGATGAAAAGAATGCCTCGCCGTCCAGCTTCGTCACAAGACTCACCTTCTGATAAACGGCCGGCGGATAAAAAATACACAAAAATCTCCGTACAATGGTCTCGTACACACGCTGTGCAGTAAGAGACACACTTCCCAGCGCGTTCAGTCCCTGACCGGTAGGAATGATCGCGTAATGGTCTGTGATCTGCTTGTCATTCACATATCTGGTCTTTGCAATGCTTTTCCAGGATTCCATCCCCAAAACCTCTGCCGCCGCAGCACCGGCCTGCTGATAATTTCGAAGACCGGAAATATTCTTGTATATCTCCTTGGCCACTGCCGTGGAAAGAACTCTGGCATCCGTTCTCGGATAAGTCACCAACTTCTTCTCATAAAGCTCCTGTACGATCCGGAGTGTCTCGTCCGGACTGATCTTAAACAGCTTTGAGCACACATTCTGAAGCTCCGCCAGGTTAAAAAGAAGCGGCGGATTTTTGTTTTCTTTTTTTCGTTCCACCTTTTCCACAATACAGGAAAGGGGCTGGTTCACCATCAGCTGATCGATCAGCATCTGTGCATGCTCTTTTTTCCTGAAGCCGTTTTTCTTTATAAAGATACGGGGACTGGAAATACCGGCTGCCTTCCACAGCTCTCCATTCACCGTCAAAATTTTCGCCTGCAAGTCCAATGCTGCCAAGGACACGGTAAAACGGTGTCTTCACAAAGACACGGATCTCCCGTTCTCTCCGCACCACCATGCCAAGAACACAGGTCATCACACGCCCAACTGCAATGGCCTGATATTTGGAATGGAGATAATTGGTGACACTGCTTCCGTAGCGCAAGGTCAGAACTCTGGAAAAATTGATTCCCATAAGATAATCTTCCTTTGCGCGGAGATACGCAGATGCTGCCAGATTATCATACTCCGAGATATCCTTCGCTTCACGGATCCCTCTTAAGATTTCTTCCTCTGTCTGGGAATCGATCCACACACGTTTCTGGACTTTCCCCTTTACTCCTGCCATCTGGGCTACCAGACGGTAGATATATTCACCCTCACGTCCGGAGTCGGTACACACATAAATGGTATCCACATCCGGCCGGTTCAGCAGTCCTTTTACGATCTCGAACTGCTTTTTGACCCCGGGGATCACTTCATATTTAAATTCGCGCGGCAAAAAAGGCAGGGTATCAAAACTCCACCTTTTAAACTTGATATCATATTTTTCGGGATAGCTCATGGTAACCAGGTGTCCTACACACCAGGTTACCACAGAATCATCAGATTCCAGATATCCGTCTTTTCTCTGACCGTTGATCTTCAAAGCCTTCGCAAATTCCTGTGCCACGCTGGGCTTCTCCGCTATGTATAAAGCCTTTGCCATACTATTTATCTGCACTCATCTTTCTAAGCGGCCATGCCAGAAGCACAGCTCCGCCAACTATATTTCCCAGTGTTACGATCACCATGCTTTTAAGCATAGCGCCGACAGACAATCCTGGCACCATACAGAATGCAACTGTAAAAATACCCATATTTGCAATACAATGCTCAAATCCGCTGACAACGAAACCTGAAATACAGATCACGATCATCAGGAACTTGCCTGACTCACTCTTCAGCTTAATGCCGCAGAGAACAGCAAGACAGACGAAGAAATTACAAAGTACCGCACGGAAAAACATCTGACCTGCCGGAATACTCAGTTTTCCGTTTATAAATCCGGCAAAATAATCTGCTGTACCGGACGCTCCGGCACCTACAAAGATCAGTGCCAGGATCAGGCAGCCCACAAAATTGCCGATGTAACTGATTCCCCAGACCTTTCCAACATCTTTCCATGATACGCTCTTGTCATACGCACCAAAAGCCATTACCAGATTGTTACCGGTAAACAGCTCTCCTCCTACCATTACGATCAGCAGGACCGCAATGGAGAACACGATGGCTCCAAGGAATTTCCCCCATTCCGGGAATGTCTTGGAAAATACATTTCCAACAACGTTACTGTAGATCATCGCCACATCAATAAAAAATCCGGCCATGATTGCCCGCATAAAGTATTTTCCGAAATTGCTGTTCAGTAAGTTTATCTTACCCTTCGCAGCGGTTGACAGTTTCTCTACATCCTCCCTGTTCATAAATAGCACCTCCACATATTTTTAGCAAGCGTGGCACTTTGTTGCTGCTTCTTTGTTCACAGCAACACGCTTTCCGGAAATCTGCTTGTTATATTGTAACACTTTACTAATTATTTAACAATAAAAATGCGAAAATTTTCAAAAATTTCCGTTTTGTTACATACAACAAACAATATCCGTTTTATACCAGAACACGATAGATGCCATCCCAGGCCAGTTCCTTTTTTTCAGGAATTTTTCTGTTTCCTTCTCTGATTGCTCCACGCATTTCCATGCCAGTCCGCACTGGGCACTGATCTCTGAAGGGATCGGGATCAGCCTTCCCGGAAATTCAGATTCCTTGGCCGTTCTTTCCATTTTCATGGCAGCCGTGGTTGTGGAAAATGTCACAACTGTAGTAATTACTTTTCTGCGCATATCTCCTTTGTTCCTTCCACATACGCAAAAACAGGACACCGGAAAAACCGATATCCCGTTTCTGATGATTTTCTTTATTTCCTGTAAAGGATCCAGTTCTTATTTAGCCTGGATATATCCTTTCGCTTTCAGAGTCTCTGCACAGAGAACTGCTCCGCCTGCGGCACCTCTTACTGTGTTATGGGAAAGTCCGATGAACTTGTAATCATAAACAGTATCCTCACGAAGACGTCCTACAGATACTCCCATTCCATTCTCATAGTTTACATCCATCTGTACCTGCGGACGGTTGTCCTCCTCAAGATACTGGATGAACTGCTTCGGAGCGCTTGGAAGCTCAAGCTCCTGCGGAAGTCCCTTAAACTCAACCAGCTTCTGGATCAGCTGCTCTTTGGTAGGTTTCTTGCGGAATTTAACAAATACAGCTGCTGTATGTCCGTTGAGGACCGGAACACGTACACACTGGCATGTGATGACAGGTGTGGTAGCCGGAACGATCACGCCGTCCTCGATCTTGCCCCAGAGTCTTAATGGCTCCTTCTCACTCTTCTCTTCCTCACCACCGATGTACGGAATGATGTTGTGCTCCATCTCCGGCCAGTCCTTGAAGGTTTTTCCTGCTCCGGAAATAGCCTGGTATGTAGTGGCAACTACTTCATACGGCTCGAACTCTTTCCATGCGGTAAGTACCGGAGCGTAGCTCTGGATAGAGCAGTTCGGTTTAACAGCTACAAAGCCGCGTTTTGTTCCGAGACGTTTCTTCTGGAATTCGATAACCTCGAAGTGCTCCGGATTGATTTCCGGAACTACCATCGGAACGTCCGGTGTCCAGCGGTGTGCGCTGTTGTTGGACACAACCGGTGTCTCTGTCTTTGCATATTCTTCCTCGATCGCCTTGATCTCATCTTTAGTCATATCAACTGCAGAAAATACAAAGTCAACAGTAGCTGCAACCTTCTCAACCTCGTGGATATCCATAACAACCAGCTTCTTTACTGCCTCCGGCATCGGAGTATCCATTTTCCATCTGCCGCCTACAGCCTCCTCGTAGGTCTTGCCTGCGCTTCTCGGGCTTGCCGCTACAGTAACCACCTCAAACCACGGGTGATTCTCCAGAAGAGAAATGAATCTCTGACCAACCATTCCAGTTGCACCTAAAATACCGACTTTAAGCTTTTCACTCATAATAAAACTCTCCTCATCTTGTGTCCCTCCATGGCACACATTTGTCTTTTCTGTAAATACTATACCAATTTTCCTAAAATGCAAGCATTATCTTAATTTTTTCAAGATATTCTTTATTCTGAGCGATCACCTGCTCCATCACGTCCGGTCCCGGCGCTCCCAGAGTCACACGTTTTTCCACGCAGGTCTTCATACTGATGGCTTCATAGATGTCCTCCTCAAACACAGGACTGATCTCTTTGTACTCGGAAAGCGGAAGCTCATCCAGAGAGATTCCCTTATCCAGACAGAGAAGGACCAGTCTTCCGACGATGCCATGAGCATCACGGAACGGTACACCGTGGTTAACCAGATAATCTGCTGCGTCTGTGGCGTTTGTAAAGCCTCTCTTTGCACTTGCCTCCATGTTGGCTTTGTTGAACTGCATAGTGGAAACCATGCCGGTAAACAGGGCGATACAGCCCTTTACGGTGTCAATGGCATCAAAGGTCAGCTCCTTGTCTTCCTGCATATCTTTGTTGTATGCAAGCGGGATTCCCTTCATGGTTGTGAGAATAGATGTCAGCGCTCCGTAAACACGGCCTGTTTTTCCACGGACAAGCTCTGCGATATCCGGATTCTTTTTCTGAGGCATGATACTGCTGCCTGTGCTGTATGCATCATCGATCTCCACGAAGCGGTACTCATTGGAATTCCACAGAATGATCTCCTCGGAAAAACGGCTCAGATGCATCATGATCGTAGAAAATGACACTGAGAAGCTCGATGACAT
>ENA-OUNH01000208-OUNH01000208.1-human-gut-metagenome-genome-assembly--contig:-NODE-208-length-22062-cov-5.817370_pt1 | contig 22062 bp, 16 predicted proteins | sample MGYA00242806_ERZ504814 | MGnify/ENA primary metagenome ERZ504814 (study PRJEB26092, sample SAMD00036389) | human gut metagenome | host: Homo sapiens | study: EMG produced TPA metagenomics assembly of...
AGCTTCTTCCACTACAGTTCCTGTTAATGCATAACGAATCCGATCCTTGCCCTTCTCCCTTTACCTCTACGGAATAAAACGAGTTGTCCTTTTTTACAGAATCTTTTAAATTTAATGCAACGCCTTTTCCATTTGGAAGGTAGTAACATCTATCGCTTCCCCTTGTTTATTCTGTCCATAATTGTAAGAAACATATGTCTTTCCGGATTCTGTGTCTGTATAAACTTTTCCGTATTCTATCCCGCTTTTTCCCCGGTATGCAGATACAAACTTCTCATCTGCAACAGGATTCTGCCCATCACTTCCTTTTACAAATCCGAACTCTTCATACACTAAGATCAGATCATCAAGGGAGACTCCGTAATATGTCGTTCTTTTTCCTTCCATGTTTTAATACCAGTAATGCTATTATGCTGAAGCTTTACTTTTTCTCCATTGATGATGACATAAAAATCAATATCATATCCTTCTGTGACTTCCTGAGTATTCGAAGACGCTTCTTTTGCTTCCTGTTGCTCAGGAGATGTTTTGTCTTCTGGAGTATTACTTTCTTCCGAAACGCTTCCCTCTTCTTGCGATTTTTCTTCTGAAGCACCTTCTTCATTCTGAAGTTCTGCTTCTGTACTACTTTTTTCTTCTAAAAGCTCTGCCTCTGAATCGTATCCTTCCTCCTGAATTTCAGATGCCAAAGCTATTGATCCCACGCTGTTTATACATAGAATCACCAGAAGTGTTAAGGCGATCCACCTCAACCACACTTTTGTCTTTTTCACACTTTTTCCCTCCCATATGATTCGTTTTAATTCTAAAAAACTGATTTTCTTTTGTTATTATTTTCCTGTAGGTTCCTTCACCACTTACCAAACTCAACCTATGAAGGGATTAGTTTGGCTTAAAAAATATTCTATTTATTCTGTCTTAAATTATAGTCACTCCATTTTTCTTATAATGATATTTCATTATACATCTACTTGCGGTTTTATATAATGTGCAAAATTTGTAATCTTTTAACTCTTTTCTTAACAAAAGTGTTCCATTCCATTAGAAAAAGCTTCTTCTATCTCTCCATCCCCCACAGATGCATAATGAAACTTTATCTATCCACTAAGATACATAGAATAAATCAATATAAAAAGAGCGAATTTCCATTCATTTAATGAGTTTTCGCTCTTTTCTTGTTTCTAAAATGCTTTGTACATTCCTCTTCTTATTCTTTATTTCTTTTCCTGGAAATCACAATCATGATTCCTAACCCTGCACATGCTACACAGATCCACATAACAAATGTTGTTTCATCACCTGTCTTTACCTTATCAATCATATCGCGAATTGGATTCGATGAAACTGGTTCTTTTTTTCCCGGTGTCTTTTCCGGAGTATCTCCCGGTTGATTTGGAACAACCGGAGGTTCTTTTTTGATACCCACTCTGCCTTTGGTTCTGTCTCAACATTATATTCAAACCGTCCGCTGATTTCAGATGGAACCTCAATCAGAAATGGAGCTGACTCAAACTGTTCTGTTCCACTATCTACGGTTCCAATCTGTGCAAGAAGATAAATACCCTCATCTAAATTTAGAAAGCTTGTATAACCTACTGTATTTGTCTCCTGTATCGTTCCTGTAATGTTATTTTTCTTTGCATAGTCAAATAATTTTTCCGCCTGCTTTTCTCTTGCGCCGGCGCTTGTATCTTTTAATGAGATGCCCGCTGATACAAATTCCTCGTTCCAGACTAACTCTCCGTTTTCTGCAGATTGAATCTGGAATAAAGTAAATGTTGCTCCGGAAAGATCCACCTCTCCCTGAGAATCTGTTCTTCCTTTGTAATGGATCTCGATACTTCCCTTTTTAGTAGCTGCAGAAACCTGTAGTATTGAAACAGATAAAGTACAGCTCATAAGAAAAAGGATATAGAGGAAAATAATTCTGGTGTTTCTTATTCTTTTGATCACTTTCTTTTCCTCCTCTTTTTCTTCTTTGAATTTCTTTTACTATAGATAATCATCGCAATAAGTCCGATTAAAATAACTACAATTGTTATGATCAATACTTTTGCGGTAAAAGATAATTCCGGTTTTATGTTCTGATCCGGTACTTCTTTTATTGCATCTTCATATGGAATACGTTCTCCACGTACCAAGAGACGGTGCGTATTAATCGCATATGGGGTACATGTAACAAGTGTCGCATAATCCTGCCCTGGCTCGATGGATAATGCATCTGTCTCTTCTGGTAACACAGTTAAGATCTGGTCAATCTTATATGCCAGAGTTTCTCCTAATACCTTGATATAAAAATATCTCCTACTTTCAATTTATCCATATTTGTGAAAAGTGTTTTTGTCGGCAGTCCTCTGTGTCCGGTTAACACTGTATGCGTACTCTCACCGCCAACCGGCAATGAAGTCCCCCAGAAATGTCCGACTCCTGCCTGTAGAACTGTTTCACTTGTTCCATGATAAATCGGAAGCTCTACTTTAATCTTCGGAATACGGATGTATCCCATCATTCCCGATCCATCTACATTTAAGAGACTCTGATACCGCTCATCGATTTCCGTATTTGTCTGTGAAAATGGATCGATTAGGTCAACGTTTCCGAGCATTTCCTGATTGTAGGCTCTTGCATCTGCCAGCATCTGTTCTTTTTCAGCATTGCTTAGTTTCACACTTTCTGCATCATAGTTTGATACGACCTTTGAACTATTCTTCTCATTCAGATAACTACTAAATGTCGGATATAACAATACGGAGAATGCAACCAAAAGCACGATTAAACGAATGATATCTTTTATTGTAAATTTCTTCTTTTCCTTACTCTTCATTCCATTCTCCCTGTTGTTATACTTGGAATTGCGGCTATCTTCCTGAAAAGATAACCGCAATTCCTGTTATTTTACTTCTTGTTTTCTAATTCATCTGCTGATTAAGCATTTTTTCTCTTATCACGGATAAAGCTTACTGCTACACCAAGTACAAGAATTGCAGCGATTACAGCAAAGATGATTGTTCCCATACCACCTGTGGATGGAAGAAGGGATCCTGTGCTGTTTTCGATATCGATGATTTTGTCTTTCTCATCTACTCCATCTTTGGAAATAGTCCAATTATTTACATCTGCATCTGCACTTTTTTCGATTGTTACTTTAATCGGAGCTGTCAGCTTGTTGTATCCTGCTGGAGCCTCTGTCTCTACCAACCAGTAATCTCCTGCTTTAAGACCATTTACATGAAGGTTATAATCTTTCCCTTCAATACTTGCTGCTGATTCAAATACTGTATTCTTAGATGTTGGATCTACTACATATTTTCCATCGCTTCCTAAAACCGTAATAGCGTTTGTTCCAGCTTTTGCATCTGTCTCTGTTGTATAAAGGCTAAATTTTGCACCTGCCAGATCTTTTTTACTAGTCTTTTCCTTCTTTAAAATATCCAGTGGGTAAGTCGGTGTCTTTGCTTCACTTGGTGTTGTTTTTGTTGTTTCCTTTGGATTATTACCGTACTCTAACTGAGCATTATTCTTTTCTATTACAACTGCGTTTGCATTTACTTTTGCATAATATGTAACTGTGAATGTTTTTCCTTTATTTGCCTGGTTATCTCTTACCCATGCAGACAGGTCAAGAGACATTTTTCTATTGTTTGCTGTATCAAGTGTTGCTGTTGTAGGTGTTGTTCCTCCTACTGTAAGACTATTATCCGTAAATGCCACTGTTACATTAACTGTTGTAGCACTTTCTCCAAGAGCTACTCCTGTTGAATCATTTACAAAGTCAAGACCATCTGTTAATTCATCGTGAATAATGTACTGATACTGGTCATATCCTGTTGTATCCGGAATAGAACCTGTTACTGTATATGTTACAACATCACCGATATTTACTGTTGTTTTATCAGCTTTTTTTTCAATGCTTGGTGCTTCTGTTTTTAAGTTTACTGTACTTGTTGGTGAATCTACTGTAACTAAAGAAGACTGAATCTCTTTTCCACCTGTTACATATACAAGATAGTAACCAGCTGTTAAATTATTAAATGTATAAGATGTTTTGTTACTATCTTCTGTAATTTTTCCAGAAGTTGCTGTAGCTTCTAACTTTCCTTCCAAAGCTTTTGTAGTAAAAGCGTTTGCAAAATTCTGTACTCCAGTAGCGTTATCTTTTCCAAGTTTAGTCACTGCTGCTGCAAAATCTTCATCTTTAGAAGTTTCAGCGATGTTTAATACACTTGCCAGTGTAGCCTTATACTGTGTATTTACAGTATAAGCATAGTTCTTGTTCTGTCCTTCTCCTGACTCTGTTACATCAAACAATTTGTACAAATTAATTGTCTGACCATTCAGATTCTGTCCGTCTTTTACATTAACTGTAAGTGTGTTTCCTGTAGCCTCTGCTACTGTTTCTGCAGCAAATGCTGTCGCTGCCATCGCCATTGTCATAATCGCTGCCAGCAGCACTGCCATGATTTTTTTCATTCGCTTCATAACATCTTTCTCCTTTTTGTTTGAATTTTTCTTTTATAGTTTTCTGCTCTTTTGGTTTCCCTTATTTTTTTATATCTCATAATGAAATATACAAGGAAAAGCAGAATAGCTATCAGGTAAATAAAGTTTCTTCCCTGTCCTCCGGTATCCGGAAGCCCTGGGAAATGTGTGTTGGTTATCGTAAACGTAAATCCATCATCTGATTTTTTATCGTTGTCGTATAACCATCTATTTTTGTTTCTGTAACGGAATATGTATAATAATGAATTTCATTATTTTCATCCGTCGTATATGCTGGAAGTCCTTTGATGACCTTCTGCCAGGTAGATTTATCACTAGAACCATTTATAATATAATCCCCATATCCTGTAACAGTTTCTGTGTGTTCTTTTTTTGCTGCATCTGTCCAGGTACGAGATATTGTTACCGTAATGTTATTCGGACGTTTTTTATTATTTAGATCCTTCCAGACTTTATTGATTGTCAGCTTGATATGTTCATCACATGGATCCTGTGACTCGGATGGCTCCGGAGTATCACTTTCTCCTGTGTTCAAGGTTGTTTTGGTATCTGCCATCAATACTGCTTTTGCTGATGATTCATATGCTTTCAGTTCTGCTGTTGTAGACGATATTTCATCTGTCAGCTTTGCATTTTGCAAAGTTTCATAACTTTTTATCGAATACATATGACCCAGCGTGTAAATATCCCATCCACTGGAAGTATCTTTTTCATACCTTAGATTCAGCTTGTCTGAACCCTTTATGATTTGATCCAGCGCCACATCCAGCTTTCTGTAAATACGGTAATTGTTATTCTCGCCTTCCACCTTCTCCTGTGTGACAGCTCCATATACAGAATCTAACTTACTCTTTCCGCTGAATGGTCCGACCAGCTTTGATGTTCCCCGAACCACGTCACAGTAATACATGTTGTTGTTCTTCAATAATCCTTCGTCGTTGAATCCAACAAAGCCGCCGCTTCGTCCATCTTCTGCAGAACCATCTTTATCATTTCCGGCTCCACCGGCATAGACATCGTATCCGTAGCTTACGCCGTAAACGTTACTGTCTGTAATCTTCGTTCGGTTGGCCTTGATTAGGTTTACACTGATATTAGATTTCGCATCATCATCATTCAAAAGTCCATTCTTATTACATTGAAGTTTGATGGATGAATCTCCGATCGTAATAATTGCAAGATCTGTCTCCTGCTTGTTATCTGTTGACTTCTTCGAAAGTCCTACAGAGATATCCAATCCAAGCAGATTTACGTGAAGCAGTTTGCCATCATACAGCGCATCCACCTTGATAATTCCAAGATTGATATTCAAAAGATTGGAATTCTGAAGTTTGTCCAGATATAATGCTTTTATAAGTTCATTGACAACCGTGAGTATTACATTCACTGCTCCAGAATCCACTTTCAAATCTGCAAGGTAAGCAAAGCTTGTTCGTCCGGCAAATCCTCCGGCTGTTCCTCTAGATGATACCTGTTTCAGTCCAAGATTTTGATTGTTCGCATCACCTGCTGTACACTTCGACATTCTAGCAAGATTCGCATATCCGATAAATCCACCGGCAATCTGCTCATCTCCACCAGTGCTTTGTACTGTGTAACCATCATCGGTTCCTGTAACTGTGCAGTCATCAATGTGAGAGCCAAAAATATCCAGAACTCCAAGTGCTCCACCAAGTAACTGTCCTTTATTATCTCCAAGAACATCGATCTTATCTGCCTTAACCACTCCACTCTTTCCAGAATAGCCAACAAATCCACCGACACTATTTAAACCTCTTACATTACTTAATTCCGTTACTTTACTGTTTTTCACAGAACCATTTAACAGTGAGCCGCCAAAACCTCCGGCCGTTCCGCTATAGGTAACTTCATTGTTCTGACCTGATTTTTTTGCTTCATTTGCGCTGACACTTAAACCGGCATCCTTGCTTCCGCTTACAGTTCCGTAATATACGTAACTTCTAAACGCATCCAGCACATCGGTTCTACCAAGCTGCAAAAGTTTATCCAGAAGAGAGGTTTCACTTCCTGCACTGATATTGGCAACTCCGGCTACATCTGCGATTCCGAAGCATCCTCCGGCATATTCACCTGCGATTACGGAACGGATATTCTGAGCAGAAATCCCTGCTTCTTCCTTATCCTTCTCTCCAAGTACTGTTCCTTCCAGCATTCCGGCAAAACCTCCGGCTGCTTTTGCATAAGAAGTGTTATTATTTCCACTTGCGTAAGCACCATTTACGATGATTCCCCAGTCATCCCAGGCTTCCACATCTGCATAACGGATCGTTGCGACTGTAGCATTTAATACTTTGATCAAATCTGCTGGTGTACTTAACAGTTTATTCAGAAGCTGGCTGAGCAATCCTTCTCCTGCAGTTGGATTCAGTGTTGCTACACTTCCCGGTCTGGAGCTTCCGACAAATCCTCCAACGTAGCTTCTTCCATCAACTCGTCTCAACTTTGTAACCTTGCAGCGTGCATCTTTTTCGCCCCAGATCTGTCCACCAATCAGTTTTCCGACATAACCTCCGGCATAACCACAGGCATCCTTGGCATTGATTCCTTCTGACTGAACAATTAATCCACTCTGATAACCTTCCACAGAAGACTGCTTGATTACTGGAACAAATACATTAAGGACATCTATCATTCGTCCTAATTCCAGTTTAAGACCGAGGATATCAACTCCTCCAAGATTTGCTGCTCCGCCGTTTATCATTTCTCCTGCAAAACCTCCGGCACATCGAAGCCCTTTAATTGTCTTCGCCTGATAAGCCTGTCCATTTGTAATGGTTCCAGTTTGCATCGAACCAACATAGCCACCGGCTGCACCGCCATTTGCCAGTTTTATTTCATCCCGATAATTGACTCTTCCTGCTACGACATTGTATCCGTAAGCATATTTTCCAATAATCTTATCCAGTTCTTCTTGATTGTTTACTGTTCCATTCGCAGCAAGGTCACTTCCGTAACCACCTTTTTTACCGACAAATTCCACCCAATCATTCCAGGTTTTAGAATCCATCAAGGCAAGCGGACCGTAAACTGCCGTATTTTCTTCCGTCGGATAGACAACGCTGAGTGCTCCCAGGATGTTATCTACTTTTACCAGTCCCCATAATAAGGACAGATTTCCGGTACTTGCCGTATCAGCTGACTCCATAAGTCCTGTGAAACCACCTGCGATTTCTTTTCCGTATACCGAACGGATTCTTACTGCTTTACAAGTACTTGTTGGTTCGGTATATTCTTTACCTTTCCAATTCTTTGTATTGTTTCCCCAGATGTGACCACCTTCATTATGTCCTGCATAACCTCCGGCCATACCTCGTTGTACCTGTGTTGTGGAAGCCGCATCTGCACGAACTGCACCACCGCAAGGAATACATGTTGTAGAACTGTTTCGAATTGTAGGAACAAAATCTTCTGCAAGAGATGCCAGTGTTTCTTTAGTATTGACAAGACCACCTAGTATACTTGTTTCTCCCAAAGCATCTGCCACACTACCTGGCTGTAAATCTCCAACATAACCACCAGCTGTAATCTGACCAATGATATATGAGAAGTTATAAGAATTTGAATTCTGAATATGACCACCAGAAATCTTACCAACAAATCCACCGGCATCTCCTAATACATCATTATCCGAAGCATCAGAAGCTGTATTTTTCATAGAGGCTCTAACCGCAAAACCACCAGGTCCTCCAGTAACATCCGAATGTTCGATTGTAGAAACCACAACATTTAATGCATTCAATACATCATTCAAGCCAATCGCTGTACCTAAAACCTTCAAGCCTTTTCCAACCGAAGCAGCAGAACCAATATTCATATATCCAATATATCCACCAGCATATCTAGCTCCCGTTACTGCATATGTACTATCCTTTCCAAAATAATTTGAACTATCTTCACCCTCTAAATCTTTAGGAGGTATTACCGTTGTATGTTTTAAATTTGTTACATCACAATGACTAACCTGAACTCCACTGCCATAACCAATAAAGCCACCAGCACTACCAGAATTCGTATCATCCGATTTAAATTTATTAGCCGATACTGTAAATCCATTATCAGATTTAACACCTGCATACTTTATAATTGGAACATATGCATTTACTAAATTTAACAATTCTCCAATATTTATATTTAAACCATTAATATTTCCTAGAACACTAATACCTTTACCAGCATCCGCCAATGCTCCAGAATAAACATTTCCACCAAAGCCACCAGCATAGGTTTGACCATTTACAGAATCTAAATTGTATACTGCGTAATAATCATTAGTTCCTCGTGAACTGTTATCAACTGTACCACTTTGAAAATCTGCTGCAAAACCACCAGCAACATCTGCTGTAACACTTCCACCATTTACAAAAGAAACCGTGCAATTTGTATATTTAGGAATTAAATATCCTACAGCATTTACTAAGCCATTAGCCTCAATCAATGATTTAATTGAAGTATCATCAGCAACATCTGCTAGACCACCCGTTTTTGAAATAGCCACAAATCCTGAAGCATATCCGCCATCATCTGCAGCCTTCACTGATTTTAGATTTGTTACATGAGAATCCTCTACTTTAGTACTTCCACTTTTTGCGATAAAACCAGAAGCACTATAATCACGAACAGAATTAGAATCACGACTACCCTTTGCGTGTACCGTAAATCCATTTGTGGCTCCATTCACATTTACTTTATTAATCTTAACTTCAATTGCTTGTCCTAGAGAGAGCAAATTATTCAATTTCAATATATAATTCAAACCTAATAGATTAACAGTCAATCCACCATCTGCTCCCGCCAAATCACCAGGACCAGAAAGACCTATAAATCCGCCTACTAAGTTATTGCCTTCTATAGAAGCTAAATTATTGATACTAACAGTTGTTATCGAACCACCAATCGTATCTCCAAATCCACCGGCAACACGTTCATTTCCCGTAATAGTAAATCCATTCTCTGCACCATTTACATGAACATTATCTACAGTAAACGCAAGATAAGATGCAACGCCAAGCGTTGTATTTAATAAACCGGCAACACTGGCCGTACCCATTGATCCAGCAATTCCACCAACATAATCATTTCCTGTTACACTGGATAATCCCGTTAAAGAGCTATCAATCACTGGAACAGAACCAACATCATAAACTTTATTTTTCCAATATGATATTTTCTGTAAATTATCCGCATTCGATTGTGCTATATATGCACCATTACCTCGGCCTGTTACACCACCAACATAGTCCTTTCCACTAACTTGCAGTGGAGCATTTACAGAACATCCTAAGATATGTGATGGATTTACACCAGCAAGAGAAAGTAAGGATGAAGTTGCTCCAGGATTACTACTCAAAAGTTTTACAACAAGATCAACTAAACCGCCAAGTAAATTATCTTTTGTGTCATCTTTACCTAGGTCTGCAGCCCATCCAAGAGATGCAATTCCTGCAAAACCACCAGCATAATTTCCAGAAGCTGTTACAGTGAGTGCATTATCCGATTTAACATTACAATTGACAGTTGATGCATTGGCCAATCCTCCGGCAAAACCACCAATATAACTTTCACCAGAAACAGACACAACTGCATTATTTAATGAACAATTTAGAAGTAAACTTTCCGTATTCATTTTAGGAAGTTTTGTCTCTATATCCAATGCCCCTGATAGCGTTCCTTCAATCACATCGTCACGAGCCAGACCAACAAAGCCACCTACAAAATTCTTTCCACTAATTGTATTCGTACCACCTGTTACAGAACAACTCTCTACAATAGCACCCTTTTGCATACCAATAAATCCACCTACATACTCTTTATCAGTAGCTGTAGAAATACTTAATCCATTTACAGTACAATTCATAATTTTGGCATTGATATAACCTGTCGGGATCAGTTTTTTTAAAGGGATAGCATTTCCAAGCAGAATCGTGATTAAGTCACCTAAGCCTAATCCTGGAATTACATTCAATATATTTGTAAGTAATTTAACAAGTCCACCAAGTGCGTTTGATAAACCATCATACTGTGTTTTACCAACGATATATCCAACAAATCCACCTGTATTGTTATTCACGTTTTCGACAACAGCATTATTCACTTCAAGATTAGAAAGTTCTACCTGACCTTCTACACGACCAGCAATCGCACCTGTTGCTAATGCTGTCGGATCTTTCTTTCTCGCATCAAGAACATCTCCCAATGTTTTTTTTAGATCAATTTTGACCTGACCGAACGTTAAAATAAATGTCAATCCACTTAAGACTCCACCAAGCAACTTACCCAGAGTACTTGTTAAGGTACTTATAAGAGTGCTAGGATAATAAGTTTCAGAAGTTGATGTTTGAACACTAATAGTTTCAAACTTAATATTTGAAACTTGCACTAATCCTTTACTAAGACCGATATCGTTATCACTTACTTCACTCGATATTGTAGAGAAAAAACCTACACCCATTTGTTCTCCAATATTAAGTTTACTTGATTGTACAACTTTCACATTAGAAAGTACTGGTTTCATACTAGCTGTGATTTGACTGGATGTTGAATCCCAAAGGGACTCATTATCTTTCGCCTTTGCACCAATCATTGTTCCTTGAAATGTAAGAGGCTTCCACCCTTTACTGCTCAAATCTATATCTCGGAAAATAATATAATTTGCGTTTGCTGTATATTTCTGTCCTGTTGTTTTGTCTATATCTAAATCAGGGTCAATTTCACCTGTTATCTGATTGACTCCACACCTGCCTCTGGTGGGATATAGCAATTTATTATGCTGACTGTATTTGCTATCAGCATCTTTAATTTGTCCAAAAGTAAAATCTGCTACTCCATTCTGGTCGTTTGTCAAATCAGCATCACCACTATAAAGCATGATCGGTTTGCCGTTTGAATCCGTATCACATTTCCATACAACACCAGCCAGATATGCCTGATAAACCGCACCATTTACTTGTTCATCCGTACCAATTTTCCTTAACTGCTGCTCATTTCCAATCAAGATATAGGTCTTATCTCCAATAGTCTTGACAACCTGTCCCTTGAAATCTCGACCTTCTGTACCTTCTGTACTTGCTTTACTTAGCTGATCTGCAACTAATTCCGGCTTATCTGAATTAAACTTCTGCGATAACACGTAATTATGAGACTTACTATAAGTCAGATACGCCTGATCTTCACCATCCGGATAGATCATCTGTCCCATACCAAACTGTGGTGCATCATAATCTAATGTCATAACAGGTTCTGTTTCAGATTCTTCCTGTGCAAGCACCATCAACTGATACGGATTGTAAATGTAGATGGTATCCGTTTCTTTGTCATATAAAGTCGGTGTTTCATTTTCCTCAACTTCTGTTCCTGTAATAGTTCCGGTAAAGGAATCTGACACTGTCCAGATCTGTTCAGAATTCATCTGGATATCATTCATCAAAATGTATTGGGCATCTGATCCGTATTTCAGCTCTGTGCCTTCACTCTTTACTACATCTCCAGAACCAATCGTTCCGTCCTTATCCCCTGTATATACATAGGCATCCGAACCTATCTGTTTTAACTGCTCGTAATTATAAATGCATATTTTACTATCCTTATAATAAGCATCTATATTATCTGTTGATTCTGCTTTAACATCCTCGCTGGAAGTTTCCGCTTCGTCATTCTTTGAATCTTCTCCTGTTTTCTCGGAAACCGAGGGGGCAGATTCCGTGGTGCCACTTGTTTCATTTGAATCTAAAGAGTCATTTATAACTTTTTCTTCACCACTGCCCGCATTAGCATCGCTAGAAGCTGTCACTTGATTCGTATTGCCGGCCGATGGATTCAAATTTTCTGCATCCGCGATATTCACCTGTGAAAATAAAATAGCTATACATAGTATTACCGAAATAATTCTATTCGCCAGCCTTCTGTTTCTCTTCATATCTGGTCCTCTACTCTTTTACTTTTAATCTACTTTTTAACTAAACCTTTCAAGGTTCTAGTTTGTATCAAAAAATATCTGCTACTTATACCTTCAATATTTTTCCAAACATCTTTATCACTAGCTTCAAGATTATACATTTTTTATGACTAATTATAATGTGCAACCAACGAAAAAAATTTTATTTTTTTTGTTCAAAGTGTACCAGTTATGTTCAATATGTCCAAAAAAGCGAATCACACAAAGCATATGATTCGCTTTTTTTATAATTGCTCCAATATTTTTAATATTATAATGCCGTTTCGAACAGCTAACATTTCTGCTATATTATCAAAGTTCATTCCTGTTAGCTTCACTATTTTTCGCAAACGATATTATATATCTGAGGCAACAAATACCTAATAATCCACCAGTAACTGATATTCTGTGGAAGTTCTAAAACTGGAATACTGTGTTCATCACAAAAATGTACTAGGATTTCAAACAGTTTATTCAGGTGCGGTATATTCTGCCTTCTTTTCACAATAAATCCACTTACCTGCTTTTTATTTAATTCTTCCAAGTGACTTAATACTATACGCTCATTAAGCTGGTTTTCGTAAACAACCAAAGAAGTAAGGAGTAGTTCTCCCCCCCCCCAAGAAATTTTTCCATATTTGGAACTGAGAGAATTTGTACTCCTCTTATTACTCTATTTATTCCGGAATTATCACTAATCAATTGCATCTTTGGGAATTTGTTTGACTCTATAAATTCTTTTATCGTGTAGTTCATTAGTGGTTTATACCTCCATGTTTCACAGTATTTTATTATTGATAGATTTTAGCATATCTTTCTAAGATTTTTCAAATAGTTCCTGTTTTTTTAATGTTATTTTTATGTTAAAAAGCCACTACACAAAATACAATCCGTGTAGTGACTCTTCCTTTTTTACAATGCCTCCATGATTCGAAGAATAATTAATCCGTTTCGAACCGCAAGCATCTCTGTTACATTCTCATAATCCATTCCAGAAATTTCTTCAATTTTCTTCATGCGATACATAATCGTACGGTAATGCACAAACATCTCGGTGGACGTCCTTTTATAACTCTGATTATTATTCATAAAACATTCTAACGTATCGATTAGCTCTTTCTTTTTCTTCTTATCATATTCATAAACTATTTGCAAAGATTCCGGGATATAGGACCATAATTTTTTCTTATCTTTAATCTCAGCAAATACTTGAAAAAAACCTAATTTAGAGCAATCCACAATGGAACGCTTTGAATCGCCTACAACTTTTCGGACCACATTAATATAATCAAGCGCCCGTTTTGCGTCCACAAAAGATTCCTTGATATCATGATATCCGATCACTTTTTTTCCAATACCAACCAAAAAATCAATTTTCGCATCTTTCTGATCTAATTGTTCTTGTACCTCACTTTGCAAAACTTCTAATTTCTTACGAAATTCCTGTTTGGTTTCCCCTATATGTTTCTTATAGATATAGATGATCTGATTCGTATTATGTATCACATAATCTTTTTGCAGTAGGTGCAAAAACATTTTTTCAGCAATCTCAAGTTCTTTTCTTTGTTTGTCCGCAAATTTTCCTTCGTCATTATTCGGGATAACACGAAAAATAACAACGCGTACCTCATCCGTTTTCTCAAGTTTTAAAATCTTTGCTGCTTCCTCTTTTTCTAACTCTGTGAGAGTTCCATTCAGTAATCGGTATGCTATATCTTTGTGATAGTACTTGGCAATATTTTTTCCATCAAGCTTCTCATAATGATATGGCGTAAGACAACAACAATATTCTCAAGAGCAATAAATCCAATATTTCCATTTTTTGTTCTGCTCCGTAACAACGAGATAAAAGGTTCTATAACCAAACACATCAATTTTATGAATGTACTCTGACTGCTCCCTTTTTTGATGCCAGTATTGATATTTAGTAATGATATTAGGCACAAATACTTCTGCATCTTCCTTCATTGTAAACTCCGACAGGGTTGGATCATTTGAATGGAGACATTCATACTCTTCATCATATAGAGCGACCGGATTTTCAAGCATACTATAAATCAAAGCAAAAATCTTCTCTACAGAACCTTTCTCGTCTACAAGATAAGTAGTACCCCCCCTCTCCCCTCCAAGCTGTCATGCGTTGTCTTAAAATATGTTAATTTTGCTGTTTCCATATCGTAAATATGAGTTAAAATATGCTTGATAATTCCCCAGTAATACAACGTCTTTGGGATTTCGATAACAGGGATTTGTTGCGATTTTGCATATTGTAGCAAAATATTAAAACGAATTCTTTGTAGCTCTGTTTGCTGATCTCGTTTTACTATGAACGCACTAATTTGCTTTTTCTTAAGTCCCTCTAAATGTTTCACAAACTCCTGTAGATCTACATTTTCGTATGCCTTTAAACTTGTGAAAAGAATTTCATCACCGCTTAAAAAGCATTCCATATTTGCAACTTCAAGAAGTCTTGCACCCTTTATTTCCCGGTTGAGTTCCGATTCACCGCTAATTAATTTCATTTCCGGAAATTGTCCTGACTCAAGCAGGTCTTTTACTGTATATCTCATAATTGCACTCTTTCACTTTCTCATAACAATTTATTTCAACGTTTCCCTCATCTGTTGTCTATATAAGATCTGCAATACTTACACTCTTTAATGCATCCTCATAAGTCCTTTGTACCTTTAACAACGCTTTATGCACATTACAATAATCTGTAGCATTTCTGGAACAAAAGCCATCCGACTCTAAACAACGGTTGATCTTCATAGTTACTTCCATAGAAGATACGATATCAAATAGAGAAATGATTTCAGGATTTTTCACCAATGCATATCCGCCTTTTATCCCCTCACATGCTTGAACAATCCCCGCTGCTTTTAATTTTTTTGTTATTTTCGAAATATAGCTTACAGGTATTTTTAATACAGATGCAAGTTCTGATGCCGTAACATTTTCTTTCTGCAAAGCCAGGTAATAAACTATCCTAATTGCATAATCTGTCGTAATATTTAATTGCATTTCATTTCTTACCTCTCGATCACATAAAATCCCCTTTTTCTTTCATTAAAGGATTTGTTTTTGCTATTTCATCTTATCATGCAGACCAAATGGAAGCAAGAAAAACACACTCTCCATGATCTTGATTTTCATTTTTTATAAAATAAGAAGAATTATATTTTATCCACAAATGATTAAATATAATCCTTCTTATTCACTTATCTATGTTTCTTTTATCTTTCAAAAAATCCAAAACTAACAATTCCAACTCCAAATACAAGAACTAGTAATAATATAAAACTGTTATTTTGTACTGTTTTTCCTGTCACTGGAGGTGCAACTTTCGATGCATTAACAAATGAAACGCTTTCGCTTTCCTGTTCCATTTGGAAAGATAACATTCTTCCATCAACAACTGATCCCCCGGTTTTTTGGCAAGTTGTTTCGTAATTACTTCCCGGATTTTCTTCTTCTATAGTATAAGTCCATTCCATTGGTAAACAGCTAATATCTACCGATTCTTTATCCTTCAATGTAAAGGTGGCTTTGTTATTTGTAAAAGTAAGTTTCTCTATCTTTCCTTCTTTCCTAATGTAGATTTGTCCATCTTGGATTATAGATGCACTTGCATCTGTCCCTGATGGTGCCCGCGCTTGAATCGTAAATGTAAAAGCTTTATCTTCATCCAGTGTATAACCTTTTACTGTCTTGCTAACGGTTAATACAGTTGGCTTATAATATACCTTTAATACATAATTATCGCTAATTTCATCTTTTTTGATTGTCACTTTTGTTTGATTTTCGTGAGTCTTCCTTATCAAACACATATCCTGGGAATGTTCCATCTGGTTCTGGGTTACCAAATATAGTAAACGTATCTTGCTCTTCTGAAAATAAAATCGACCCAACAGTTGTTTTTCCCAAATATTCTTTTCCATCTGGTTGCTTAAGATAATGTTCCACACTAACTGTTTTTGTATCTGCTTTCTTCCACTGGGCAACAATCTGATAACCCACCTCATTATCCCATACAGACACTGGAAGGTCACGGTTTGCGGCAAATTCATAATTCTCTTCAGAAATACAAAAGACTTCATTATGTTGATATAACTTTTCACTATATTGTGGAGCTCCAAACCATGGAGTCAGACGTAGCTTCCAGCCAAGGAATTCATATCCCTCACAGGTTGGTTCTGGCCATTCCTCCCCTATTAGAAAGGTGCTTCCCATACCTCTTATCCCCTCATTGGTGTTTGGATTTTTTCCATAAGACTGCATTGGTTTGTTTGTTCTAATATCAAGTTCCTCATTATACGGAATATTATTCACAACTGCATCTGCCGGAAGCACACCTTCGCCGGCACCAGAATTGTAATGTACATAGATGCTTTCTTTCGTAGACATGAAATAGCCTGCATACAATTCCCAATCGGTATTATGTGTTGTCTTCTCTCCTGCAAATGCCAAAAATTTTTCATACCCTGCACTACTTGCTGCTTTTTTAGCTGCTTCCCAAATTTCATCATAAACTTGAAATTCTCCTTTTTTTCCAAGAGAAGTAGCATTCATATTATTTAGATTATCTACAACAGCTCTAGATTTTCCGCCCTCAGTATTAACTCCACCTGACGGCTGTGCACTGTCTACACCCACTCCTGCAAATCGATATCCTGGTTTTGGCTTTGCAAAAAAGATTCTCACTTGTCTTTTCTTTAAAGTTACTATTCCATCTCCCACAGGATCCATATTTACCGTATCATTGTCTCTCATTGGAACCAGCTTATTCTGATCAGGATCCCACATGACGACATCGATACCTTCACCACTTCGACGGTTGTCTGTTTTAAACGTACGGTTAAAACCTGCTGCCCTGTTTGATACGGAGCTAAATCAAAATCTAAGTCTCTACATCCTCCGTCTGTACATTGCACATTGAAACTGTATTCAAAGCTACACTCTGTTTCGTCACCTCTATTTTTAGTATATTCATTAGTTATTTGGGCATTTACAATAAGTTTACCTGCATGTCCTTTTACACCATGATTCGATCCCACACCATCCGGAACTTCTTTGTTACTATCTGCAGCTGCTACTGTTTCTCCATTTAATACCATATGAACCAATCTATATCCTCTTTTTATATGGAATTTTGGAAGATCAATAGATCCATCGGACTTCACTTGATCTTCCGTATATGTCCATACAAGTTTATGTTGTTCTGGTAAATACTTCCATTTATTCTTTTCACTATGCGCAATATTGATATACTCAAATCCATTATTGTCTACGGTGTTAATCGTTATACGATAGACTCCTTCTTCATCATAAGCAATCGTAATAATATCATCCTTTTGAAAACGAATGGCATAAGTTGCTCCATAATCATCACCTGCATTTTTTGTTATGTTTGCACCATTTTGAGATGTAACAGATGTAATCTTATATCTTTTCTTATTGTTTGGTGCACCAGGTGTTACAGACACTACCCAGTCTTCCCCGGCATTGACACGAATCTGTTTGTTCGTTTCAACCGGAACATCTTCACTTCCTTTTTTTCGTGCATATGGTACCAGAATCACAGTTTGTTGGAAGTTCTTCTTGAATCGTAACAAGATAATACTCCTGATAAGTCATCGTTACCTTTTGTCCGTCTTCCATCTTGATTGCAATAACACCATCGGTACTGTAATAAAGCACTCCGTTATATTCTCCGATGTACACACAGTCTTTTCCATTTACTTTCGCACTAAGGAAATCAAAATGTCTTCCTTCTATTGATAGATCTTTGTGGTCAGAAATATTTCCATAAGCGATCGTAGTCGGTGCGCCACTAATTGGAGTCCCCTTTGGATCTACATACGCTACTCTGTCGGTGGAAGATGCTTCTCCTCTTGCATCAATTTCCTGTACGGCTTCCTCTAAGCTCTGTACGGAAATCTCTTCCGGTACATCAGACACTGTATTATCTGTGGAAGATTCCCCCGTAGAGGTATTCTCGTTTGGTTCTGAAGCACTCTCAGGATCTGATTCCATGGATGATTCATTTTCCACTGGTATACTTTCTTCATCTTGCGAACCTGTCATTTCACTTTCCGTATTTACAGGAGAACGGTTCTCGGCAGATACTATTGCTGTATCCAAAGATAAGAAACACATAGATAGGATCAAAAGCCAGCTGCATATAATCTTCAAGTATTTGTTCCATCTATTCTGCTTCATCTTGAATCTCTCCCTTTCTTCTTTTCTGATTTTCATAAAATAAAATAACAAAACATATCATAGAACTGACAAGTAATAAAACATATCCCCAGATTGTTCCGCTATCACCTGTCTTTACTTTCTTTTTTGAATCAGATTTTGCTGTCTGATTTGATGGATTGGTTTTGTTCAAGCGATTCAAAAAAGTGATCTGATCGATTTTTTCACCCTTTTGATTTTTTACAACAGTCACCGTTTTAAACTGATCCGCTTCATTATAAAATGCTTCCACACTCACATCATAACGACTTTGATCACATGCGTAAGCTTCCTTTGGTTCTGTTGTCTGATAGATCTGATAGTGGTAAATCCCCCTTGTTGTTACTGGAATACTAATCTCAACCGTTTCCTTTTTCTTCATGCTCCAACAATACTGATTCTCCTTACTTCCTTTTGGCATCGGAGCTTCACTTTGATTGGTTGTAAGAACGTAGGAAAATTCTTCTGCCTGATCTTTTGCTTCATTTTCAACAACCTGTACGACAGGAATTTTTACTTCGGCTGCATTTTCAGATGCAAACACCGGTATCTGCATACTCAGGAAAAGAAGCAGGCTAAGCACTATGATATTTATTTTCTTTAAATCAAGGATGTTCATCGTTTTTCTTTCCCTTCTTTCTTAGTATTTGGTCAAGTATTAATAGGATAAGAAGAAGTAGTATAAGCCAGAAAAGAACCGGAACGGATATGATCAGTTTTCGGATCTGATCGATCCCGGTTCCTAAATTTTTCGGTTTCTCTTTCTCAGGATAAACCTGCTCCGTAAGTCTTCCTACCAATATATTTCTTCCATTTGTCATTTCTGAAGTACATGTAATCAGTAAAACCAAATGGTCTTCTTCTGTAACGTTAAGATTTCGTTTATATAAAGCATTGTCCAGGATTTCCTGCAGATACTCCTGTTTTGCTTCCGATGTTTCCGGGCAAACACTAAAGAGTCGCTCATTATAAGCATCTGCCTGAAGCAATGCATAAAATTCAATTCCATGATCTTTCCCATCAAAAAACAGATTCCCATAAGGGTGTTCATCAAAATACTTCTTCTCTGTAAAAAGTCCCACATCTCCAAACATTTTATGCTTTTCCATGTGGTGTCCATAGATCAGATTGTTAAAATCTGAAAAATCCGGTGAATTGGCACAATGTAAAAAAATGGAACCACTTAAGGAATAATTTCCTTCCGCATCCGTATTCATATACGTATCATCATCCTCTGTCTGAAGCAAAGGATAATTGACATTTGTATCGTTGATCCGAATCCAGCCAAAAACATCTGGATTGATCTTCTGTAATTCTTCAAATGATTTTGTATGGTTTTCGCTTGGCATATAGGCTTCGTAGTTCTTTGCATCCGCTGCCTCAAACACCTGATTGGAATCCCATAACATATAACAGGACAAAAACATCAGCAAAAGGATCAGCATAAGTGCGATAAAATTTACCATATGATCGATTCCGCTTACTATGCTCTTTGCTAATCTTTTCATATCTACTTGTCCTTATCTTCCCTTCTTATTAAGAAAGGGGATGCGACAGTGCCCTGCCGCACAGCATCCCCTTTTTAAATCCGTTTAATTCTTTTTAATTATCTTCTGCGTTTGAAAGCAACAAATCCAAAGAGTGCTGCGCCGCAAAGAGCGATCATCAGAACGTATGGAAGTGTGTTCATGATAATACCAGTTGTTGGTACATGGTTGTATGTATTTGTTACATCAACTGTATTTCTGTTCTGTCCAAGTTTACCATCAGTTACTGCTTTAAGAAGTTCATTGTACTTTGATGCTGCAACTGTATCCTGCTTAACATTATCAAGGAATACTTCAGCACTACCCTTATAGTTTGCAGCTCCTGCCTCAGTTACAGTGATCTTTGTTCCAACCGGAAGACCTGTGAATTTCATTTTATCTCCATGTTTCAGAGTAAATGTATAAGCTCCTTCTGTTAATGAAACATCTGCTTCATTCCCCTTTACACCACCAAGTGTATTTGCATCAGTTCCTTCTGGAAATACAAATGTTGCTGTAAAGCTAAATGAATCAGTTGCACTAGGAGTTTCACCCTGTGCATCGATTGTCTTAGATACTTTTAATGCACCATTTTCTGTATAGTTTGGATCTGGACTTGTAGGATCTGTTCCTGTACCAGCTTCCTGTACATAAGTGTTGACAAAATTAAATTTATTCTTAGTTTTGTCTTCGCTGATATCTACTTTACCTTCTTCCGCTGTACCTTTGTCATTCTTTGTCTTATTTACGACGATTTGATCAACCTTAAAAGTTCCAACCGGATTCTCTACAACGTAAACATCCATTTTGTACTCAGCTTTAGACATGATCAGCTTTTCGTAAGCACTCTCAGTAATAGTCGGCTCAGATCCTGTCTCTGTTACAGTATATTCATACTTTCCTGCCTCATTAAAAGTACCAAATTGAATCGGGCTGTCGCTAACTTTCTTAGTTGTTCCCGTCTCACTATCTGTGAAACTAATACTTGGAATTGTACAAGCAACCGCTGATTTTACCAGACCAGTGCTTGTTTTATCCTGTGTGGCAGTAAAATTGAATGTCATTGCTTTTCCAACTTCTGTGTTGTAAGTCTTGCTGATGTAAGCTTGTGTCACCTTTTGTGTTTCTCCGCTTGCGTCTGCTGCAAATGCTGGCATTGCCAGTCCCATTGTCATAGCACCTGCTGCGACAACAGCGAGCATCTTTTTAGATAATTTTTTCATGCTCATGATTTCTTCCTCCCTTGTGAAATTTTTATACTTTTATATTTGATTAACGGATGTGGAACTTAAATTCCTCTGCTCCGAATAATCGCGATGACTTTTCCCCGGATGTCTTTTAGATCAATGCATCCATAAATTCGGCTGTCACTGGCCTTTGGTCTGTTGTCTCCAAGTACAAAGACCTGACCTTCTTTCACCGTAAGTGGGAAATCGACTCCATTTTTAAATCGGGTCGTATCAAAATAGATATCCTGCGAGATCTGTTCTGCTCCATTGATCATAAGTCCGTCTTTTGTAATGTCAACCGTATCACCGGCAACCGCTACAACACGTCCGGTCGTTGTTTTATTATCCTTTTCAAAAACTGCAACATCTCCGGATATAAATCTGTGATCCAGTCGGTAATATACAACCAGATCCCCATCCTTAATGGATGGTTTCATAGAGACATCGTTAATCCTTACGATTCCATAAAGAAAAGTGAAGATCAAAAAGATTAACTAAAATAAGAATACACAATCTTTAATAACAGCTGCACAAGATCCTGCGCGATCGTTGTCTACTGTACGGTATTTTCCTTCCTTTTTGTTATCATTTCTCTTCTCTATGTTACGCTTCCATC
>ENA-OUNH01000209-OUNH01000209.1-human-gut-metagenome-genome-assembly--contig:-NODE-209-length-21841-cov-3.507829_pt1 | contig 21841 bp, 23 predicted proteins | sample MGYA00242806_ERZ504814 | MGnify/ENA primary metagenome ERZ504814 (study PRJEB26092, sample SAMD00036389) | human gut metagenome | host: Homo sapiens | study: EMG produced TPA metagenomics assembly of...
AGGGGCAGCGCCTTCAGCTGCATCGCAAGGCTCTCATCAAAATCACCGGCAAACCACTTGGCGCAGATGTCGTGGGTGTACTGCGGTGCCACATTGGACAGCACGCTGATAACACCCTTGCCGCCCAGCGCCAGCAGCGGGACGATCTGATCATCATTGCCGGAGTAGAGGTTCAGCTCATCACCGCAGAGGGCGGCGATCTCCGCCACCTGACTGATGTTGCCGCTGGCCTCCTTGACGGCGTTGATGTTGGGGTGCTTGGCAAGCTCCGCCAGCGTGGCCGGGGTCAGGTTGCAGCCGGTGCGGCTGGGCACATTGTAGAGGATGCAGGGCAGATGCACAGCATCCGCAATGGCCGTGTAGTGGGCAATCAGGCCCGCCTGACTGGCCTTGTTGTAGTAGGGGGTGACCAGCAGCAGGGCATCGGCACCATCGGCCTCGGCCTGCTGGGACAGCCAGATCGCATACTTTGTATCGTTGGAGCCGGTGCCCGCCACTACAGGAACGCGCCCGGCCACTTTTTTGACGGCATAGCGGATGCACTCGGTATGCTCCTCGTCGGTCATCGTCGGGGACTCACCGGTAGTGCCGCAGATGACAATGGCATCGGTGCTGTGGGCAATCTGATCCTCGATGATGCGGCCCAGCTCGTCATAGTTGACGCTGCCGTCCGCGTGCATCGGGGTAATGATGGCCACAGCGGCTCCTGTAAAAACGGGTTTCTTCATACAAATTCTCCTTACACCAAAGCGTTGCCTTGTATCGAATCAGTCAAATAGCCCTTGGCGGCCAGCAGCTCGGCCAGCAGAACAGCGCCGCCTGCCGCGCCGCGCAGTGTGTTGTGAGACAGGCAGACAAATTTGTAATCGTACTGGTTATCCTCGCGCAGGCGTCCGATGCTGACAGCCATGCCGTTCTCCAGCATACGGTCAAGCTTCGGCTGCGGACGGTCGTTTTCCTCAAAATAGTGCAGGAACTGCTTGGGGGCGCTGGGTAGATTCAGATCCTGTGCGGGGCCTGGAACTCCTTCCATGCCTGCAGAACCTCTTCCTTGGTCGGCTTATTTTCAAAGCGTACAAAGACGGCGCCCATGTGGCCGTCAGAGACAGGCACGCGCAGGCACTGGGCGGTGAAGCGGGGAGAGGTCGCGGAGACGATCTTGTCGCCCTCGATGTGACCCCACAGTTTCAGCGGCTCCTGCTCGCTCTTTTCTTCCTCGCCGCCGATGTAGGGGATGACGTTGTCGAGGATGTCGGGGAAGGTCTCAAAGGTCTTGCCGGCACCGGAGATGGCCTGATAGGTGCAGACAAGCACGTCGGAGATGCCGTACTTGCGCAGGGGATGCAGGGCGGGCACATAACTCTGCAGGCTGCAGTTGGACTTAACAGCCACAAAGCCGCGCTTCGTGCCAAGGCGCTTGCGCTGGGCGGGGATGATCTCGATATGGTCGGCGTTGATCTCAGGCACGACCATCGGCACATCGGGAGTAAAGCGGTGTGCGCTGTTGTTGGAGACAACGGGGCACTCGGCCTTGGCGTAGGCCTCCTCCAGTGCCTTGATCTCCTCCTTCTTCATGTTGACGGCGCAGAAAACGAAATCGACTTTGGATGCGACCTCCTCAACATTGGCGGCATCCAGCACGACCATCTTCTTGACGCTCTCGGGCATGGGGGTCGTCATGAGCCAGCGGCTGCCGACGGCCTCCTCGTAGGTTTTGCCTGCGCTGCGTGCGCTGGCTGCAAGGGTAACCAGATTGAACCAAGGGTGATTTTCCAGCAGCGTGATAAAGCGCTGACCGACCATACCGGTTGCACCGATGACACCAACATTGTACTGTTTCATCCTGACTAAGACCTTCCTTTCACAAACCCTTCCCAATATCTATGCAGTCCAAACGGATTTTTGCAAAGATAATAAAAAAACCGGCTTGAAAACCGGCACAAAATGCAATATAATATCATATTGCATATAACACAGCGCAACACACCGTTTTGCGGTGTGACAGTCCCGCACCTGTTCGGCTGCGGACCCAGGAAGATGCGTGCCGCGCATCCCCTTCGGCGAAGGACCCTTTCCCGTTTCCGCCCTTGGCAGGGGATAAAGAAACCGGTACTGATGCACTTCGCGCCTCTGTGTTTGGATTCATTATAGTATGCTCCGGAACGAATGTCAAGATAATATCGCTTTAAAGTGAAAAAGGATGAAAAATCATGCTGAAAAAAGATTTCTGGTATGACCTGCCTAAAGAATTGATCGCGCAGGAACCCGCTGACCCGCGGGATGCTGCCCGCCTGATGGTGCTGGACCGCAAGAACGATAAGATCCTGCACTCGGTATTCCATGAGCTGCCCCACTATCTGGAAAAGGGCGATCTGCTGGTGGTCAACAACTCCAAGGTCCTGCCCGCCCGCCTGATGGGCACCAAGGTTCCCACGGGTGCGGTTTGTGAGCTGCTGCTGCTGCGCCAGGTCAAGGGCGATACATGGGAGTGTCTGGCACGCCCCGGCAAGCGGATGCAGCCCGGCACAAAGGTGGAATTCGGTGACGGCAGCTTGACTGCTGTGGTGGACGAGACGCTGCCGGACGGCAACAAGCATGTAACTTTCAGCTATGATACAGAGACTTTGTATGAGAAGCTGGACGAGTTCGGCAAAATGCCTCTGCCGCCCTATATCACGAAGCAGCTTGAGGATCAAAGCCAGTACCAGACCGTTTATGCCAAGGAACTTGGCAGTGCCGCCGCGCCGACGGCCGGCCTGCATTTTACCCCGCAGCTGATGGATACGATCCGCTCCCGCGGCGTCAACATTGCCGAGGTCACGCTACATGTCGGTCTGGGCACCTTCCGTCCCGTGAATGAGGAATCCATTGAGGACCACCAGATGCACAGCGAGTGGTACTCCGTCAGCGAGGAGACTGCGAAGCTTATCAATGAGACCCGTGCGGCGGGCCATCGCGTGATTGCTGTCGGCACAACCAGCTGCCGCACGCTGGAATCCGTCTGGGATCGCTACGGCAAGATTGTGCCCTGCAGCGGCAACACCAGCATCTTTATTTATCCCGGCATCGAGCTGCACGCCATTGACGGCCTGATCACAAACTTCCATCTGCCGGAAAGTACCCTTATCATGCTGATTGCCGCCTTCTACGGCTATGATAAGACGATGGCTGCCTACAAGATCGCTGTTGAGCAAAAATACCGCTTCTTCAGCTTCGGTGATGCGATGTTTATTCGCTGATTGCCGGTTGACGAATCATCGGTTTTCTTCTATAATATTTTATTAGGCGGTGCGGGGAAAAGCCCCCTGCGCCGCTTTTTTCGGACAATATTTCGGACAATATATAAAATGGAGATAGTATCTATGCCTTACCGCCTTATCAAACAGGAAGGTGCCGCCCGCCGCGGTGAGTTTACCACGGTCCACGGTACGGTACAGACCCCCGCGTTCCAGAATGTCGCCACGGCCGCTGCCATCAAGGGCGGTCTGTCGGCGCTGGATCTCAAGGATATCCGCGCACAGGTCATGCTGTGCAACACCTATCATCTGCATCTGCGTCCGGGTGATAAGCTGGTGGCCGATATGGGCGGCCTGCACAAATTCACAAAATGGGACGGCCCCATCCTGACGGACAGCGGCGGGTTTCAGGTGTTCAGTCTGGCTAAGCTGCGCCAGATCACCGAGGAAGGCGTGACCTTCAACTCTCATCTGGACGGACACCGAATCTTTATGGGCCCGGAGCAGAGCATGCAGATTCAGGCCAATCTGGGCTCCACCATCGCCATGGCTTTTGATGAGTGTGTTGAAAACCCGGCAACCTATGAATATGCCAAAAACAGCTGCGCCCGCACGGCACGCTGGCTGCTGCGCTGCAAGGTAGAGATGAACCGTCTGAAGCATGAAGAAAAGGCAGTCAACCCGGATCAGCTGTTGTTCGGCATCAATCAGGGCTGCACCTTCGCGGATCTGCGTGTAGAGCATATGAAGCAGATCGCGGAGTATGATATGGACGGCTATGCCATCGGCGGTCTGGCTGTGGGTGAGCCTGCGGAGGTAATGTACGATATCATTTCTGCGGTGGAGCCGTTTGCCCCCAAGGACAAGATCCGCTACCTGATGGGCGTCGGTACGCCCGGCAATATCATCGAGGGCGTATACCGCGGTGTGGATCTGTTTGACTGTGTTATGCCCAGCCGCAACGCCCGCCACGGCCATCTGTTTACTTGGGACGGCGTCATCAACATCAAAAATCTGAAGTATGAGCGCGATGAATCGCCTATCGACCCGCACTGCGACTGCCCGGTCTGCCGCAATTTCTCCCGCGCCTACATCCGCCATCTGCAGAAGGCGGATGAACTGCTGGGCATGCGTCTGGCGGTTATGCACAACCTGTATTTCTACAATCACCTGATGGAGCGCATCCGCGAGGCGCTGGACAACGGCACCTTCCAGCAGTTCCACGATACCTATGTGCATAAACTTGACACCCGCATCTGATTTTTTGACAAAACGCTTGCACAATGCACACTGATTCGATATAATAGAAGAAATCGTTATTTTTAAGGAGTATACTTGCTATGATCCAGTTTTTGAATGCCGCTGCCGGCACGGCCACTACCGCAGAAATGCTGATCAGCTTTCTGCCGATGGTTCTGATTATCGTCTTTATGATTGTTCTGATCTACCTGCCGCAGAAGCGTCAGGACAAGAAGGATGCTGCCATGCGCAACTCCATTGAGATCGGTGACAAGGTCACCACCATCGGCGGTATCGTTGGCATCGTCTGCGCTATCGCCGACAAGGACGACACCCTCGTTATCGAGACCGGCAGCGACCGCACCAAGATCCGCTTCCGCCGTTCCGCAATTTCTTCTGTGGAGAAGCTGGACACCGGCAAGGACAGCAAGTCTGCCCCTGTCAAGAAGTAAGCAGGCATAATACACACGCCCCCTTGCATAGTGTTGACTGTGCAAGGGGGCGTTTTTTATGGCTGGAAAAAATCTGCGCAAGCCGCCCAGAGCGGCACGCCGGAAAACAACGGCTGCCGTGCTGTTGGCGGCCTTTGGCTGCGGTGTGGGAAGCTGTATGCTGCTGTTGGCGGCGTGTGCATTTTTTGCTGACGCATACGGCGCTGCCGCTGGGCCTTGTGCGGCCGATGGCCTGTATGGCAGCTGCAGCGGGGGCGGCAGTATCCGCTGCAGTTCTGGCGCATCAGTGCAGGGAAAAGCTGCTTTTGTGCGGGCTGGGCTGTGGTGTATTTTACACGGTTTGTCTGCTGGGGGCATCACTGCTCGCGGGCGGAGAGGTAAACTGGCAGGGCAGTAATGTGATGCTGCCGATAGCTCTGCTGCTGGGAGGTCTGCTGGGCAGTGCAGTGACAGCCCTGCGGACAAACCGCTGATGCGGGCGGCTCGGACGGCACTGCGTCTGCCTGCGCTGCCGCAGCTGCGAACCAAGGAGCCGAAGCGTAAAACCATGTCGGCGCGGCGGCCGGACTGCGTTGTCTGGCTTGGCGCAGCGTTTCTGGCCGGGTATCTGCCGGGCATATGGCTGGGCCGGGACGGCGCCACGGCACTGGGCCAGCAGCTGGCAGTCTGGTACACAGAAAGCCCCGAAAGCACAGCTTTTGCGGCGGCTTTCGGGGCGCGGTTTGCGGTGGGGGCATTGCAGCTTTGCGCAGTGCTTTTGTGCGGGTTCTGCATCTGGGGCGTTGGCTTGCTGGTGCTGCTTTTTGCGGCGCGCGGGGGATTTCTCGGCTTCTGTGCGGCCTCCGTGGCAGCGGCTGACGGCGTGGCAGGACTGCTGCGCTACCGCCGCGATACGGCTGTATCGGATGTTGCCACACTGCTGTTGTGTCTGTGGCTGGCCGGGTGGTCGGCGCAGTTGGCTGCACAGCTGTTCTGTGCAGCGCGGGGGCGCGCCACAAGGGAAACGCCGGGGACCGTGCGGCGGCTTTTGAGCCGTTTTGCGGCTGCAATGGCTTTGTCAGCGGCTGTCAGTGCTGTCGGGGGCGTCCTCGTCCTCGCTGTCGGCGGCGGGCGATGAGGGCTTTTCCTCCACATATTTCTGACTGGCCAGCGGGGAGGCGGCAACGGCTTTTTTCAGCTGTTCACGGTTGATGTGGGTGTAGATCTGCGTGGTAGAGACATTTTCGTGCCCTAATATTTCTTTCAGTGCCAGCATATCAACGCCGCCCTGATACATAAGCGTGGCGGCGGTATGGCGCAGCTTATGCGGAGAAAATCCGCGTCCGCTCAAACCGGCACTTTGCAGGCAGCGGGCTACGATCTGCTCGACCCGGCGCGCCGAAAGCCGCTTACCGGTGCGGTTGGAGATAAACAGTGCATCCTTGTCCACAAGATTCGGCAGGGAAGCGCGGTCCTTCCGGTAGCGCTGCAGGGCGTCCAGACAGGCGTTGTTCAGATAGACGAGCCGCTCTTTATTGCCTTTGCCAGTTATGCGGATGGTGTCATCGCGGAAATCGCCCATGTTGATCGTGACCAGCTCGGCCAACCGCATACCACAATTCAAAAACAGCGTTATAATGCAATAATCTCGCGTGTAGAAATCACTTTGTATATGGCTCAGCAAGGTGACGGCCTCGGTCTCGGTCAGGTATTTGGGCAGCGCCTTTTGGGGTGTGCCGAGGCTGATGTTTTCCGTGGGGTTGGTCGTCAGCTTGTTGACCTGCGTACACATATAGTGGAAAAAGCCCCTCAGCGAGCTCAGCTTACGGGCGCGGGCTTTGGGGCCGTTGTCTGCGTTGCGGGCGTGATCCAGATAGTCAAAGATGTCTCTTTTGGTAATCTGCGCAATATCGGCGGTGGTGATGCCGGTCAGCGTGATCTCATCGGGCAGCGTGGTATCGGCCACGCGCTGCCAGCGCTGCATCATAAAGCGGAAAAAGCCGCGCAGGTCAAGATAGTATCCGTTGACAGTGCGCGGGGAGCGCAGCTTTACAAAATCCAGATAGTGAAGATATTCAATTACATCATCGGGAATGTCCAGATACGGCGCGTGACGCTCCGGATGGGCCACATCAATATAACTGCTCACGATCGAACCTCAAAATACAAAATCAGAGTGCGGAATCATGCAGAAATGCTGATTCCGTTTTTTATTGTAGCACAGATATGCGGCAGGCGTCAATTTCACAAACTTATAAGAAATGCAAACCATCACGCATATTACAGTGCGTACAGAAAACGCAAGTACATGAATATTCATACAAAACAGCCAAGGCGGAGGCGGCAACAGAAAAGTGAGCGAAAGGGCAGGTGCTTTTCTCTGTTTCTATAACTTCGCTAAATTACAGTTTAGCGAAATTCAGGGGGCTCTACAGTGTTTTACAAGGCTGCAGGTTGATTATGTGATTATGCCACACTTCAAACGGTCTTTTTTGCAGCTTACGAATAAGGTGCTGTATCGCAAAGGTCAGGCTGATGTAGCGGCCAAAGCTGCTGAATAATTTACGCGATTGGTACAAGCACTTACAACATTCGTATGGACGATGCGCTTGCAATTTAGTTGAATATGATCGACAAGCTACAGGAAAAACACGGTATGACGGACAATCTGACTACTATAAAAATCTACAGTACGAAAAAAGCCCTTCGCAGAACCGATCTTCTGCGAAGGGCTTTTGTATTAAACAGTTTTTTCAACGGTTGATTGATTGCGCCATCTTGTGGTAAGTATGCCGCTCGCCACGAATTGCAATCGAATACGCCATGATGTTCTGCGGCAGTGCCATGCCTGGTACGCCGGTATCGCCGATGTGATGGATATCTGCACCAGCCATCTTGCACATCAGCGCAATCTGACGAATCGTGGCGGCATCGGCACCCTCCTGAGAGGTTCCGATGGCTGTCAGCGCCAGCTTACCGTGTGCGTGTACAGCTTCAATCAGGCGGTGGGCATAGTCCTGTGTGATGCCCGGTACAGTGCCCGGTGCAGGCAGCAGAATGATATCCGCGCCCGCTGCAATAAAGGCCTCGGCATCGGCGGGGGTCATGATTTTCTCCCCGCCCTCCCCTGCTACGCCGGAGGCATGCATCTTTCCGGCAGCCAGCATAACGCGGTCACCGACAGCGGCAGAGATTTCCTTCAGCGATGCTACGATCAATTCGTTGCTGACGCCGTTGCCGGGGTTGCCGGTAAGCACAATCAGGTCAACGCCCATATCGGCGGCACGGCGCGCGTTTTCTACCGTAGCCAAGCGGCCGCTGCTCATCTTCCACAGCGTACCATCGTTGCTTTTTGCTGCTTCGGGGTCGCATGGCTCCAGATTGATGCCGATGACACGGCCTGTCAGACGCTTGAGCTCCCGCACGGTCTCTGCCTCGGGAACTTTCGGCAAGGCGTTGATGACCGGATGCTGCACATCAAACATGTTCAGCAGCAAAATGTCTGCGCTCAGAGCAGCTGCGTATTCGGCGTTTGTCACATCGACCAGCAGCGGCGGTGTCAGGCCGATGGTTTCACAGGCCAGCACACGCCCCTCGCTGCCGGCAATGGCGTCCAGCAGGTCAGCCTTGCGGTAGGCGGCTAAATCGCTGGGGGTGCAGTCCAGCAGGCGCTTTACGCTCATTCGTCGTCATCCTCCTCAACTACGCGGCCAATGCCCTTGCGGTAGAACGGCTCGCTGCCGCGCATACCCTGCTGGCCCATGGGAGAGATCGAGGTGGTGATGTTCAGATCCATCTTTTTCTCGCGGCTCAGCAGATACGGGCGGGCGGCCTGTGCTACGGCTGCAAAGAGCTTATCGTCCTTAGGGCCGTCCAGCACCAGCAGATAGCTGCGGGCCTCGCCGTTGACGATCATGACCGACAGATAGGCAGAGCCGACACCGGGGGCACCGGCCAGAATCTCGCAGATGGGGTCTACCATGGCATCGGGCAGAATGCTCGGCTCAACCAGAGTGACCTTGTCACCGGGATGGATACGGTGAGCCTCGCGCTGTGCTACGGCGTCCGCAATCTTATGTGCGACCTCGTCCTTCTGCTTTTTGACCGACTCGATGAGCGGGCGCTCCAGACGCAGGCTGTTGTCGCCGGGATTGATGACCAGCCCGCACGCAGCCTCGTTCCGGGCGATCATGTTGGCATAATCATCAAAGCGCAGCAGGACAATCTGCTGGGCAGCCTTGGTCTGCTTTGCCTGCCATTCGTGCGCGGCATCCCAATCACTGAAGCCCAGATAATAGTGCTTGCCCTCGGGGCTTGTGACCATCATAAGGCTGATTTTGGTGTCCTTGGGCAGTTGTACACGGCCGTCCGGGCCGGGCTTGGGGGCGGGCTGGCCCTGCAGGTCAAATACAGCCGGGGCCAGCAGCGGCGAGCGCACCAGTTCGTTGAGAATATCGTTCAGATTTTTGGGGCTGTTTTCCGCCTTGAAGGCTGCAATGGTTTCTTTGATTTTCGGGTTGAAAACGGGTGCTTTCGGGTCTTTCTGTTCAGGCATGGGTTCGTTCCTCACTTTAATTTTATTGCATTGATGGCTTCCCGCAGGTAGGATACGCCCACCAGCTTCAGGCCGGGAAATTGCGAAGGATCAATCATCTTTAAATTGTGCTTGGGTACGATAGCGGTGTCAAAGCCAACGCGCTGTGCCTCCCGCAGGCGTGTTTCCAGATGTGTAACGCTGCGTATCTCGCCGCCCAAGCCAACCTCACCGATGGCCATGGTCTTTTCGTTCACCGGCAGGTCCAGCAGGCTGGACGCCAACGCGATGCATACGGGCAGATCGCAGGCAGTCTCATCCAGCTTCAGGCCGCCGATGATATTGATATAGACATCCTGACTGTAAAAGGCGTATCCGGCGCGCTTTTCCAGCACTGCCAGCAGCAGGTACATCCGGTTATAGTCAAAGCCGCTGGCGGTACGCCGCGGGCTGGGAAAGCTTGTCTTTGTTGCCAATGCCTGAATCTCGCTCAGTACCGGGCGGGTGCCCTCCATAACGCAGGCTACGCAGGTGCCGCTGATGCCGAGAGGCCGCCCCTCCAGCATGACCTGTGACGGGTTCTCAATCTGCGCCAGACCGCGGCCGGTCATATCGAACATGCCGATCTCGTTCGTGGAGCCGTACCGGTTCTTGACAGCGCGCAGTACGCGGTAGGGCAAGGTCTTGTCACCCTCAAAATAAAGCACAGTGTCCACGATATGCTCCATGACCTTGGGGCCGGCAATGGCACCGTCCTTATTGACATGGCCAACAATGAATGTCGGAATCTCAAGCGTTTTTGCGACATTCAAAAACCGGGCGGAGCTTCCTTTACCTGACTTACCGTGCCGGAGGAGGAGGAAATGTCAGTACAACGCATCGTCTGGATCGAGTCGATGACAACAAGGTCGGGCTTCATTGACTCGATCAGGCCGCAGATCTCATCGACATCGCTCTCCGCGACCAGTGAGATATTGTCCTGCGGCACATCCAGACGGACGGCCCGCAGCTTGATCTGGCGGACAGATTCCTCGCCTGTGACATACAGCACATTTTTGGTTTGCTGACCTCGCCGCAGAGCTGCAGCAAGATTGTGGATTTTCCGATGCCCGGCTCACCGCCGATAAGCGTCACGCTGCCGATGACAATGCCGCCGCCCAGCACCCGGTCCAGCTCACTGATGCCGGTGACGATACGGCTCTTTTCCTCGGTGGTGCTGATGCTTTTCAGCTTTTGCGGCACAAGGCTTGTCTGTCCCGCAACGCGCGGTGCAGCGGCTGCCTTGCCGGAGGCTATTTTCGCGGGCTCGGCCACTACATCCTCCGTCATGGTGTTCCATGCGCCGCAGGAGGGGCAGCGCCCCAGCCAGCGGGGGCTGGTTTCGCCGCACTGGGTGCAGACATAAATGGTTTTCAATTTTTCTTTAGGCATGGATGCCTCCCGAAAGTCTATACTTTTTCTATTATATCCCAAAACGCGCGCGGGGGCAAGTATGCGTGGCAGAAAAACATTTGTAGCCGCAAAAACGACTTTTTCTATTGCTATTTTTTGAACATTGTGTTAAAAGTTAGGAAAATACTTTAATTTACCGTATTAAAGTATGAAACTGGGAAGGTGTGATGTTATGGAGTTCAATGTAAACGCGCCGATCTTATTTGTGCTGGTCGGCATTATTGTGGCGTTCGTGCTGGCGCAGTCAGCGTTCTTTCTGTGGCGTGCCGTAAAACGCGCTAAGGAGATCGGTCTGCCGCAGGAAACTGTTCGCAAAACCATCTCGGCAGCAGCTATTTTTACGGTGGCCCCCGCAATCGCAATTCTGGTGGGTGTCATTTCCTTAAGCAAAAGTCTTGGCATCGCGCTGCCTTGGCTGCGTCTGTCTGTGGTAGGCTCCCTGACCTATGAGACGGTCGCAGCCGGTACATCCCTGACCGAGTTGGGGCTGGACACAAATACCCCCATTCCCACGGCCTCGGATTATGTAACGGTGGCTGCTGTCATGACGGTGGGGATCATGGTTGGCCTGATTCTGGTCCCGCTGCTGACAAAGCGCATTCAGGGCGGCATGGTCAAGCTGGGTGCCAAAGACAGTCGCTGGGCGGATATTTTCAACAATGCCATGTTTCTGGGCATGATCAGTGCGTTCCTCGGCTATGTGTTCAGTGATGTGATGAATGTGACGCACGGTGACTTCACGGGGCTTATCCCGGTGTTTGTTATGCTGACTTCGGCATTGGCAATGGTTATCTGCGGTGTGGCGGCCATGCGCACCAAAAAGCGCTGGATTCAGGACTATGCCCTGCCTATTAGTATGCTGTGCGGTATGGGGGGATCCATTCCGCTGACAAGCTGGCTGAGCTAAAGGGAGGTGCGCAATATGGAAAAACGGTTTTGCAGCAAAAAGAAACATACATGGACAGCGTACACCGCTGGGGCCGCATCTGGGGCCTTGGCCTGATGCTGCTGATTTTGGCATACCCGATTACGGTTTCCCTGATCTTCCACGCGCAGGTCAACTGGCCTGCGTTTGTGAAGGGCTTTATTGCCATCGGCCCGATGTACTGGGCTGTGGGTATTGTGGAGATTTTCACCTATGTGCCGATGCTCGGCGCGGGCGGCAGCTATCTGTCGTTTGTGACGGGCAATATCTCGAACCTCAAGCTTCCCTGCGCCCTTGACGCTATGGAGCGCGCCGGGGTCAAATCCAACAGTGAGGAGGGCGAGATCATCTCAACCATCGCCATCGCGGTATCCAGCATTGTGACAACGCTGATTATTATAGTAGGCGTTGTGCTCATCGTACCGCTGACGCCTCTGCTGTCCTCCCCTGTTTTTGGCACCTGCGTTCTCGCAGCTGCTGCCCGCGTTGTTCGGCGGTCTGGCGGTCGTGTTTATCTCTAAAAATGTCCGCCTGTCCATTGCGCCGGTTATCCTCATGCTGGTGCTGTTCATCTTTGTGCCGGCGCTCAATGCGTCCACGGTGGGCATTTATGGTTCCGGTCGGCGTTATTTTCAGCCTTGTTGTGGCGCGAATTCTGTACAAAAAGGGTCTTGTCTGACCTGATAGGAGGAATACAAAATGTTCGTTTTATGGCTGATTTTGGTGGCACTGGCTGTATTGGTCGCTGTTGTGCTGGTGCGCACGGTGCGCTTTACCCCCGGCCCCGCGCCCGCCGTGCCTGCAGGCGAGGAGACCATCGACCGCGATAAAGCTGTCGAAAACCTGCGCACACTGGTTCGCTGCCGGACGGTCTCCAACACGGACCATGCGCTCGAGGATGAGGCCGAGTTTGAAAAGCTCATCCATACCCTGCCAGAGTTGTATCCGAATGTGTTCAAGGTCTGCAAATTTGAAAGGCTGGAGGACCGCGCGCTGCTGTTTACATGGGCGGGCAAGGCGCACACCGATCCGACTGTCCTGATGGCTCACTATGATGTTGTCGATGTCGATGAGGCGGGCTGGAAAAAGCCGCCGTTTGATGCGGTGCTGGAGGACGGTGTTGTCTGGGGCCGCGGTACGCTTGATACCAAGGTCACCTTCAACGGTGTCCTGATGGCGGCGACAGCTGATTGGCGAGGGGTATGTCCCCGCGCAGGACATCTACTTTGCCTTCAGCGGCGGCGAGGAAGTCAACGGTCTCGGCGCGGTGCATATCGTTGATTGGTTTGAGGCAAACCACATCACCCCCGCGCTTGTTGTGGACGAGGGCGGCGCGGTCGTGGAGGATGTATTCCCCGGTGTCAAGCAGCCCTGCGGCCTGATCGGCATTGCGGAAAAGGGTATGCTGAATGTGGAGTATAAGGTCAAGTCCGGCGGCGGCCATGCCAGCGCGCCCAAGCCGCACAGCCCGCTGGTGGCGCTGAGTGAGGCCTGCACCAAGATCGAAAGCCATCCCTTCAAGGCACATGTGACCAAGCCGGTTGCGGAGATGTTTGATACGCTGGGCCGCTACTCCAACTTTACCTACCGCATGATCTTTGCCAACCTCTGGCTATTCGGCGATGTGCTGGACTCCATCTGCCGCAAGAGCGGCGGTGAGCTGAACGCCCTGATGCGCACAACGGTGGCCTTCACGCAGGCTAAGGGCAGCGCGGGACGCAATGTTATCCCGCCGGAGGCAGCCTTTATCAGTAACCTGCGCCTGAACCCTGAGGACACGATGGACAGTGCCCTTGCCTACTTAAAAGAAACCATCAATGACCCTGCCGTTGAGATCACAAAGCTGGAGGGCATGAACCCGAGCCGCATCAGCGAGACGAACTGCCCTGCATGGGATAAGGTCGCCAGCGCTGTGGCAGGCACCTGGAAGGGCTGTCTGGTAGCACCGTATCTGATGGTGCAATGCTCGGACAGCCGCCACTACGGCCGTATCAGCGACCATGTGTACCGTTTCTCGGCCATGGATCTGACCGCCGAGGAGCGCGGCACCCTGCATGGCAACAACGAACGCATCCGCGTCGAGACCGTTGGCCGTGCCGTGGAGTTCTATGTCCGTTTGATGCGGCAGTGCTGAGAAAATAAGCATACAAAGAGGTGCAGCCCGTTTGAAGTGCTGCACCTTTTACTGTTTATATCCCGAAATGTATAGAGGGCGGCATTCTCGATGCCCAATCATACAAACTGGAAGTTGTTTTACTTCTTCTTTTTCGGTTTTGGGGTTGGCAGTTCATCATACATTGCATGAAACAAGCCTGTCAAAAATTTCCTATTATCAACTTCATCTACCAACAACATCTCTTTTGCTCCCTCATAGGGTAATTCATACGGAGCCGTCGGCATATAACTAATTGCTGATTTTACTGGTTTAACAAGTAATCTATCATCATAGATACCGCCTACAATCTTGCCACGATAATAAATAATAAATTCTCCCATCATAGCTCGATAAGTAATTTCTTCTAACTCAGATAGCTACCCTAAAATAAGCTCTAAGTATTCCTTGCTTGATGCCATATTTCCTCCTCAAATTGTTATTTCTAAAATTGTATCAAATTCTGCCTGTTTCCGCAATCAACAAAAATGTCTAATACTATCTATTTTTAATAATCTTAAGATTTTTCTATATACATCTTCCAGTTTTAAATATATAATATAATTACATAGTGCATAATAAATAAATTTACATTTTTAAGAAAGGAACATCTATGAATGCAGGATATGTCCGTCTCTCCAGAGACGATGATAAAGGAATTATGTTTCCATAGAAAATCAAAAGCTGATTATCAACCAGTATGCAGCAGATCATGGTATGGTTATTGACCGCTGGTATGAAGATGATGGCATTTCCGGCTATATCTTTGACAGACCGGGATTTCAACAGATGATGGCGGATTTGGATAAAGATATTGATACCGTATATGTTAAAGACTTTTCACGTCTTGGCAGACACAATGCAAAGGTTCTTTTGCTTCTGGACGAATTTCAGGAACGTGGAAAGCATCTGGTGGTGATTGACGATAATTATGATTCTATGGATTCCAGTGACGATACGATTGGCATTAAAACATGGTTTAATGAGCGATATGTAAAAGACACCAGTAAGAAAATCAAACGTGCCATTGGAGCCAGACAAAAAGAAGGAACACTGATTACCAGACCACCGTTTGGGTATTACCGTAATGAAAAAGATAAAACTGTTCTGGAAATTGTACCGAAAGAAACGGAATATATTAAAAAGATTTACGACTTATATTTATCTGGTTCGGGATATCGTAAAATTGCCACATATTTGACTGAGCAGGGTGCACCGACTCCATCTATGATACAGCGTGAACGTGAAATAGAAGAAGGTAGATTGTCCAAAAGACAAGTAGCTTCTAAATGGTCAGATGCTATGGTAAAAGAAATACTGGATAATGATTTTTACATTGGTACATTTCGTCTGAAAAAACGTGCAAGAAATACGGTTCATGGAAAAGATAAACGTGTACCAAAAGAAGAACAATGTATTTTTGAGAATCACCATCCGGCAATTATTGATAAGGCTACCTTTGCTCTGGTACAGGAATTAAAAGAAAAACGTAACCGTACCAATTATCGGGGAAGCAGGGGGCAATGGTTAGGTTCAGAGATTCCGAATCCTTTTGGCAGCTGCCTGTTTTGTAAGGATTGCGGAAGCCGTCTTACACCAATTAAACGCCAGACTTCCAGCAGTGAACGTAAATATTACATCTGTACCACTTATAATACCAAGGGCAGACGTTATTGCTCCAAAGCACATTTAATTGAAGAAGAGAATTTGATGGAAGATGTTCTGACCTATATTAAGATGTGCCGAAATGCTCTCTGTGAAGTTATTTCAACTTATGATTTAAAGGATTTTGAAGCAGAAAAGAAAACGGTAGAGGAAAAACGATTGGAACTGCACACAGCTATCAATGAGCGAAAAAATCAACTGAAAGTTTTGCTTACCCAGAAAGTAAAAGATTTGGCGATCGCTGCAGGAAATGAAGATTTAATCAATGAGACTTACGATTCTATGCAGAAAGATTTATTTGCCCAAATTCATGGTTTGGAAATGCAGATTAAGGAACTGAATGAAACTGCCATAGAAACGCCGGATGTAAAGGATAAATTGAAGAATGCTCTTGAAGTGGTAGATAAAATCATTGCAGGAGGAAGTCTTGATCGAAGAGATATTGAACTTCTGATTGAAAAAATCGTAGTGAACGAAGATGGGATGCCAGAAATCACATTAAAATATGGATTATCCAATCTGATCAGTTACAGTCCTGCAGATGAAATGAATCGCAGAGAAAATACCATTATTGCGGTTGTAATGAAACTAATTGCAGAGGATGAACGGGGATATACTTCTGCGAAATATCTGTCGGAGCATATTACTGATTTGGGATTCAAGAAAACAAAGCAGAGTATACTTCCATATATTGAGCTGATGAAAGGACTTGGGATTCTTGAACCCACAGATAATCCATTGAAGCCATACAATATTGTAAAATCAAAAGAAACTATAGAACAGCTTGCCAAAGACTATCTTCCAGATTTGACAGCAGAAATCACTGCGAAACAGATATCAGACGATTATTTACATGGTATTAGTGACAACAGGTGGTATGCCGGAAATGGTATTTGAATATATTTTAAAGAAAAATGGAATTGATCCACAAACAGACCTCAACATCAACCAGGGAATTGATTTTGGTTCCACTGCTGCCGCCTTTTCAGAGGGAAGTGGAGACTTTACTGTTGAATTCGAGCCAAGTGCAACCGCTTTGGAAATGGAAGGAAAAGGATATGTTGTAGCCTCACTTGGTACTGACAGCGGCTATGTTCCTTACACTGCCTACAGCGCAAAGAAGAGCTATCTCGACAAACATCCTGAGATTATCCAATCCTTTACAAATGCGCTTCAAAAAGGTATGGACTTTGTTCAGCTTCACACGCCAGAGGAGATTGCTTCCGTGATTGCCCCTCAATTTCCTGAAACAGATCTTAAAACCATCACAGCGATTGTAAACCGTTATTATACACAGGACACCTGGAAAGCAGATCTTATATTTGAAAAAGAGAGTTTCGAGCTGCTTCAGGATATTCTGGAAAGTGCCGGAGAACTGGATTCACGCGCTCCTTATGAAAAACTTGTCACAACTGAATTTGCCAAAAAAGCTATGGAATAAATCATTTCTTGCAGAAGAAAACGCATTCCACTATAATAAAAAGGAAGCCAGACTTCTGGCTCCTTTTTCAAAAACGCAATAACAAAACAAATTACTTTTTTCGAAAGGACATTGTATTACTATGATTGATAAAAAACTGATTCCTTACGGGGGACTTAAGAAAGAACCATTTTCAGGTACACATCACGGAATGCGCTATTTCTTTCGCGGAGATGACGGAAAAAGCAGCACAACCTTCACCGTATTCATTTATCCAGAACCGTGGTGCTTTGAAGATACACCGGAAGAAGAGAAAGAACAGAAGACATTTCCGCTCTCCGATGAGGGAATGGATGAAGCCATTGCCTGGCTTTTCGAACGCTTTGAAACTGAGAAATCCAAATGGTTGAATGCGAGCCGCGATGCAATGCACATTGTAAATAATCAGACCTTCTGATTATAATCCCCAAACATCTTCTTCATATGAACATTCATAATATAATAATACATCGCGATCAGGAGGCCTCCTGCCAGCACCCATGCAGCCGGGCTGGCCAGGCAAACACCAAGATAACTTCTCTCTCTTGCTGCGATCCGTGCTACCACACCTCTTCCGATCAGTTCAGCAACACCGGCCATCATCGGCAGCAGTCCGTAACCGAGTCCCTGAATTCCATTTCTGTAGATATTCACAATTGCAAGCGGAATGAAGAAAAGTCCAATACATTTCAGATAGATATCCACAGAACTCATGATAATATCCACATCCTCTGAGACAAACAGATAGGTCATGTATTTTCCTACTGTCATGATAAATGTTGCTGCTACCAGAGAGTAACCGATACCAAAAATCGTACACGCCTTGAAACCTTGACGGATTCTTGGTACATTTCCGGCTCCGATATTCTGTGCTCCGTAAGTTGCCATTGTTGTTCCCATCGCTACATATGCCTGTGTCACAACCTGCTCAATCTTACTTGCCGCAGTAAATGCCGCCACAAGCGTAGATCCCAAAATATTCAGGGCAGACTGAACCATCATAGTTCCAATTGCCGTGATAGAATATTGCAATGCCATCGGAAGTCCGATCTTTAACTGGATCGCGCAAATCTGCCCGCCAACATGCCAGTCTTCCTTTTTCAGATGAAGAAGCGGAATCTTCCACATAATATAAATAAGACAGAGTACACCTGATATGCCCTGTGCCACTACCGTCGCGATTGCCGCTCCCGGTGCGCCCATCTGAAATACAATGATTAAAACCAGATCCAACACGATATTCAGCAACGCACTGATAATCAGAAAGTACAATGGAATCTTACTGTTTCCCAGTGCTCTTAAAATACTGGATAACAAGTTATAAAGCATCTGCGCCAGGATTCCTCCGCTGATGATCATAATATACTTATATGCATCTGCAAAGATATCAGACGGCGTGTGCATCAGATGTAACAGCGGTTTCATAAATAACATAAAGGTAACCGTAAGGAACAGACCGATCAACAACGAAAGGATTCCTGCCCCTGCAACGGTGCGCCGCATCCCCTGCATATCTCCCGCGCCAAACTTCTGTGCTGTGAGAACAGTAAATCCGGCTGTCATTCCAACTACAAATCCATAGATCAGAAACATGATTGTTCCTGTGCTTCCAACTGCTGCAAGCGCTTTCGTTCCAACGAACTTACCTACGATCACAGCATCCGCCATATTATAAAACTGCTGGAAGACATTTCCCAGAAAGATGGGAAATGTAAAACTTAAGATCATCTTCATCGGGCTTCCAACAGTCATATCATTCTGTACTGATTTCATTTTGCTCCTCCTTTTCCGTATTTATCAGTGACTACATACATAACACATCCCGTCCGTTGATTACTGTTCACAAGAATTGTTTCGTAATCAACGGACGGGATGTGTTTTTGAAAAACGTGCTTATTATATACTAGTTTTTCCCTGATGTAAATATCCTGAAAAGGAGTTTTTACATTTCTTTCAAAACGTAACGGTTCACTCAAAAATCATCTATATGGGAAGATGCTATTCCAGGAACAGCACTTCTTCCTCCACCAGCTCCAGCGCATCCGGCATTCCTTTTTCCCGGATCTTCTCCTGATTCTCTCTCTGTACAAACCAGGAGATCACCGGCGGATCTGCCTCTTCATTTGCAGGTTTCAGATAATAATTATCTTCGAAAGGGAGTGCTGCTTTACTCTCTAATAGAAATGGAATCTGATTCTTTCCACTTTCTCCCCAGATCGGGACAAAATCATGCGCACGATAACCGATATAGTTGATATTTTCTGGAATATTTCTTTGCTCTGTACGCAACGTAATCCCCCAGTCTATCAGTTCTGCGGTATGCTCATCCACATAAACTGCTCTTGTGAAATTCTTGCATCCGGTCAGACGCGCCGCTTCTTTTCTCTGTGGATTCTGGAACAATTCTTTCGTCTTGCCTGCTGCCACAATCTGCCCCTGGTCAATAATCAGCAGTTCTTCGCTGAATCGATACACTTCATCTCTGCTGTGAGACACCATGATCACAGTACCTTCGTAATCTTCAAAAAGTTCTAATAATTCCTGCTGCAGACGGTCCTTCAGATACATATCAAGTGCTGAAAATGGTTCGTCCAAGAGAATCACATCCGGTTTGTAAGCCATGATTCTCGCAAGGGAAACTCTTTGCTGCTGGCCTCCGGAAAGCTCTGCCGGGAATCGTTTTTCCAGTCCTGTCAACTGAAATTTCTCAATCATCTCACGCACACGCTTTGCATTCTCCTGCTTTTTCCCTTTTAATCCGGCGGCGATATTCTTTTCCACCGTCATTGTAGGGAAAAGTGCATAATTCTGAAACAGATAGCCAATGTTACGCTTCTGCGGTTTTAAATTCACTTTATTTTCGCTGTCGTAAACTGTCTTTCCTTCAATTTTGATCAATCCGCTCTCCGGCGGCTCGATTCCTGCAATACTCTTTAGTGTCATGCTCTTTCCACATCCGGATGCGCCGAGGATTCCGATTCGTTTAGAATCACTTTTAAAATCTATGTTCAGCTCAAATGTATTCCGTTTTCTCTGAATCTTTACTTCTATCGCCATCTCTTACCACCTCTTGACATTCTTCATTTTCTTGCCCGAGATCAGATTCATCAGGAAGATCACCAGGAATGCAATCACCATGACAATCGCAACCCACACGCCCGCTGTCATATAGTCTCCGTCCTGAATGACCATTGCAATCTTCTGCGAGATTGTTCCTGTCTTTCCCGGAATATTTCCGGCAAGCATAGATGTCGCTCCATATTCTCCGAGTGCTCTGGCAAATGTTAGAATCGTTCCGGATGCGATTCCAGGCCCTGCGGTCGGGATCACTACTTTCCAGAAAATTTCTGTATCTGACATGCCGAGTGTCCTTCCTGCATAGATCAGATTCACATCGATCTGTTCCATCGCTGCACGGGCATTTCTGTACATCAGCGGAAATGAAATTACTGTGGCAGCAATGATACATCCAAGCCATGTCTGTACTACTTTGATTCCAAAATTTTCAAATAAAAAGATTCCAAACGGTCTTCTCCTGCTGAAGATCAGTAACAGAAAGAAGCCGGCCACTGTCGGCGGAAGTACCATTGGCAAGGTCAGTATTCCATCTATAATAGCCTTTTTCCCCGGAGTTGTCTTCACAACCTTACGTGCCGCATAGATTCCAAGAAAAAAGGAAAATATCGTAGCTACGATTCCCGTTTTTATTGATATAAATAATGGGCTCCAGTCCAGATTCTTCAGGATTTCCATCATTTCATCCATTCTATCATTCACTCTCCTTTACAACTATAAGAAAAAGGCTGTCCGAAACTTTTCATTTCTGGCAGACTCTGCTGTTATAGTAACACATCCGTTACTATCACACTATCTTTCTTCTACATTTGTATCGAAGTAATAAGACTCAAATACTTTCTTTGCATTGTCTGACAAAACAAACTGGATGAAATCATCTGCTGCTGTGTTCTGTGCATCATCAGCTTCATCATTTACTACACGTGCGATCGGATAGATTACATTTCCTGTCAGATCATACCCTACTGTCTGAAGAATATCGAGTTCGTCCTCGAATCCATATGTATCAGAGTAATAAGTTGTTCCAACTTCACAAGATCCTTCCACTACTGCGGAAAGAACCTTGCTTACGTTGTCCTGCTCGCTGATCTCAAGTCCGTCAAGTGCTTCTGATACTTCTTCTGTTGTGATTGCTGAAGGATCATCCACCTTCGGAAGAACACCCATATTCATAAGTGCGGTTCTTGTATACTTACCTACCGGTACGCTTCCGCCGGCAAGTGCAAAGCTTTCTGCTTCGCTTAAGTTATCAAGTCCTGTTACCTTTGTTCCGCTGTCTTTTCTTGTCACAACTACTACCTGGTTGTTTACAACATTCGCTCTTGTTCCGTCTACTACAAGACCGTCGGACTCAAGCTGGTCCATCTGCTTCTGTGCTGCCGAAAAGAAGATATCACACTCATATCCTTCTTCAATCTGTGTCAGAAGTGTACCTGAACTGTCTGCATTGTATGTGATCTTTACATTCGGATGTTCTTCGTTATACTGTGTTGCGAGCTCATCCATTACATTCTTTAAGCTGGCTGCAATAAATACCTGGATCTCTGTTTCTTCTTCATCACTGCCTTTGTTGTCAGTTGCTTCTGTTTTTGCTGTGTCGTCTGTCTTTTCGTCGGCTTTGGATCCACATCCAGCCATAGAAAACACCATTACGGCTGCCATCATTGCTGCTA
>ENA-OUNH01000210-OUNH01000210.1-human-gut-metagenome-genome-assembly--contig:-NODE-210-length-21824-cov-2.878278_pt1 | contig 21824 bp, 16 predicted proteins | sample MGYA00242806_ERZ504814 | MGnify/ENA primary metagenome ERZ504814 (study PRJEB26092, sample SAMD00036389) | human gut metagenome | host: Homo sapiens | study: EMG produced TPA metagenomics assembly of...
CGAAGATAAAACAAGACACATTTCTATCGAAATTCATTTTAATCTCAAACCCATCCCGGAGTGGAACAGGTCACTGCCTGACCTGTCCCGCCGGGACGGTTCTCTTAAAAACACCATATAGATTTTTGTACGCCGCCGCCCGCCATCGAGCAGAGTTTTACACCTAATTGGGGATAAAACAGCTCATGGCTGGCGGCGGTGTTGCCCTCATCGGCACCACCCTTGTACCTCTGCTCTCCGGACTGTTCGGTTAATCACAAAACAAGGAGGTAATCGCCTTTGGACAGCATACTCCAACAGATCACAGACTGGCTGAAAGAAATGCTCGTTTCAGCTATTATGGGAAATCTGTCGGGGATGTTTGAGTCCGTCAACAACCAGGTTGGCGAGATAGCAACCTCCGTTGGCATGACCCCGGCGAATTTTCGCCGGGTGTCTTTGCCATGGTACGAAACATCTCCGAGTCAGTGATTATCCCAATCGCAGGCTTGATTCTGACCTTCATTGCCTGTTATGAGCTAATTCAGATGATTATTGACCACAACAATCTGGCAAATTTTGAAACCTGGATCTTCTTCAAATGGGTGTTCAAGACTTTTGTTGCGGTCATGTTAATCACAAACACATTCAATATCACGATGGCTGTGTTTGATGTGACACAGCACGTTATAAACGCAAGCGCCGGTATCATATCCGGAAATACTGCCATAGATGCTTCGGCATTGGAAACAATGGAAGAAACGCTGATGGCAATGGATTTGGGTCCTTTGCTCGGCTTGTTCCTGCAATCCTTTATCGTGCAGGTCACGATGTCCGCTTTGGCAATCATCATCTTTGTGATCGTCTACGGTCGAATGATTGAAATTTATCTGATGGTCAGCCTTGCCCCGATTCCGCTTTCCACTTTTGGAAACAGAGAACAGAGCAATATCGGACAGAATTATCTGCGTTCGCTGTTTGCAATCGGATTCCAGGGATTCCTGATTATGATCTGCGTGGGCATTTATGCGGTGCTGATTCAGTCTATCGCATTCAGTGATGACATCATCGGTTCTATCTGGGGTGTTATGGGCTACACCGTCCTTTTGTTGCTTCACCCTGTTTAAGACTGGTTCGCTTGCGAAGGGTGTATTCAGCGCTCACTAAGGGAAGGAGGAAATTGTTTGGCAGCGTATATTCCCGTACCTCGTGACCTGACGAGGGTAAAACAAAAGTGTTCTTCAATCTGACGAAACGGCAGTTACTTTGCTTTGGTGCGGCGGCGCTCATCGGAGTGCCGATTTTCTTTCTGGTCAAAGCAACCGGAAATGTGAGCCTTGCAGCACTGTCCATGATGATCGTCATGTTACCGTTGTTCTTTCTGGCAATGTATGAAAAGGATAGTCAGCCGTTGGAAGTGGTTGTAGAACACTTCATTCAGACCAAATTCGTTCGTCCCAAGGTTCGCCCTTATCAGACGGACAACTATTATGACGCTTTGATGCGTCAGTACAAACTGGAAAAGGAGGTTGAACGAATTGTTTTTCAAAAAGAAGCCACAGGCAAGAAACATCAAAATGCCTGCAAATCTGAATCGGAAGCAGCAGCGAGAAATTAAAGCTGTTGTGGAACGGGCAAAGAAGGACAACGGTATTCCGCAGACTGCACAGCAGTCCATTCCCTTTCAGAGAATGTTCCCGGATGGCATCTGCCGTGTCACTGACAGTTATTACACCAAGACCATTCAGTTTCAGGACATCAACTATCAGCTGGCACAGCAGGAAGATAAGACTGCCATCTTCGATGAGTGGTGCAGTTTCCTGAATTTCTTTGACAGCTCCATTCACTTTGAGCTTTCCTTTATGAACCTGAGTACCGATGCTGAAAGCTTTGAAAAGAGTATCCGTATCCCGTTCAAGAAGGACAGCTTCAATCCCGTCCGTGCCGAGTATAGCCAGATGCTGAAAAAGCAGTTGGCGCAGGGGCAACAACGGCTTGACCAAAACCAGTACCTGACATTCGGCATTGAAGCCGAATCCATGCGGCAGGCAAAGCCGAGACTCAACCATATCGAAAACGATCTGCTCAATAACTTTCGGCGTTTGGGTGTCATTGCCACTACCATGAACGGCAAAGAGCGGCTGCATCTGATGCACTCTATGTTCCACATGGGTGATAATGATAAGTTCTTCTTCGATTGGAAGTATCTTGTGGAATCCGGGCTGTCCGTAAAGGACTTCATTGCTCCGACGGCGTTTGCCTTTAAGACCAACCGCACCTTCCAGATGGGCAGTATCTTCGGTTCGATGTCTTATCTGGCAATTACGGCATCAGACCTGTCTGATCGTATGCTGGCGGATTTTCTGGATATGGAATCCACGCAGATCGTGACCATGCACATCCAGTCGGTTGACCAGACTGCGGCGATTAAGACCATCAAGAGAATCATCACCGAGCTTGACCGTTCCAAAATCGAGGAACAGAAAAAGGCTGTGCGTTCTGGCTATGACATGGACATTATCCCATCTGACCTTGCTACCTATGGTAAAGATGCGAAGTCACTTCTGAAAGAATTGCAGAGCCAGAATGAGCGAATGTTCATGGTGACATTTCTGGTGCTGAACACCGGGCGCACCGAGCAGGAACTGGAGAACAATGTGTTCCAGGCACAGAGCATCGCCCAGAAGCATAACTGCAATCTGCGTCGTTTGGATTTTCAGCAGGAATCCGGACTGATGAGCAGCCTGCCTTTGGCACAAAACCTGATTGAGATTCGTCGTGGCCTGACTACCAGTTCCACGGCTATTTTTGTGCCTTTCACCACGCAGGAGCTGTTCCAGAATGGTGGAGAAACGCTCTATTACGGGCTGAATGCTCTGTCGAACAACCTTATCATGGTGGACAGAAAGAAGCTCAAGAACCCCAACGGACTGATTCTGGGTACTCCCGGTTCCGGTAAATCCTTTTCCGCAAAGCGTGAAATCACCAATGCGTTCCTGGTTACGGATGACGATATTATCATCTGCGACCCCGAAGCGGAATATGCGGCTCTGGTTCACAAGTTCAATGGTCAGGTGGTAAAAATCAGCTCCTCCAGTACCAACTATATCAACCCTATGGACATCAACCTGAACTACTCTGAGGATGACAACCCGGTAGCACTGAAAGCTGATTTTATCCTGTCCCTCTGTGAGTTGATTATGGGCAGTAAGGATGGCTTGCAGCCTATCGAAAAGACGGTTATCGACCGTTGTGTGCATCAGATTTACCAGAGATATTTCGACAATCCTGCCCCTGAGAATATGCCGATCCTTGAGGATTTGTATGATGCCCTTCTGAAACAGGACGAAAAGGAAGCCCACCATGTAGCGACCGCCTTGGAAATCTATGTTAAGGGTTCTCTGAAACTGTTTAACAACAGAACCAATGTGGATATTCAGAATCGTCTGGTGTGCTTCGACATTAAGGAGCTGGGCAATCAGCTGAAAAAATCGGTATGCTGATCGTTCAGGATCAGGTCTGGGGGCGTGTAACTGCCAACCGTTCTGCCGGTAAATCGACCAGATATTATATTGACGAGTTCCATCTGCTTCTGAAGGAAGAACAGACGGCAACCTATTCCGTAGAAATCTGGAAGCGATTCCGTAAATGGGGCGGCTTGCCGACCGGTATTACTCAGAATGTCAAAGACCTGCTTCGTTCCCCGGAGATTGCCAACATCCTCGAAAACTCTGATTTCATCTATATGCTGAATCAGGCAAGCGATGACCGAAGTATTCTGGCACAGCGGTTGAACATTTCGCCGCATCAGCTGTCCTATGTAACCAACTCCGGTGAGGGCGAAGGACTTCTGTTCTATGGCAATGTGATTCTGCCGTTCATTGACCGATTCCCGACAGATCTGGAACTGTATCGCATTATGACCACGAAGTTAAACGAGGTGGCACAGGAAAAGGAGGCGTAATGTATGGCGAAAAGACCTACACGACTCCGTTTTACCGAAGATGACCTTGCAGATTCTCATGTGAAGAAAGCTGCCGACCGTGCAGATAAGGCGGTTGATAGGGCTGAAAAAGCGGCAGACAAATTGGCTTCTAAAAAGGCAAAGCCGAAGCTAAAGCTGGAAACAGATGCAGCCGGTTCCCGTAAAGCAAAGCTCCGTTTTGAAAAAGCGGAGTTTACGGAAATCGAGCGCCCATCTGTGGCAAAGCACATGGCAAGCCGTGGTGCCGCAGTCACGCTCACATCCAAAGCACATCGGGCGGTGTCAGAATATGAGGATGATAATATCGGCGTTCAGGCTGTGCAGGAAACGACCAAGGCTGTTGAATCCACTGTCTATACCGTCGATCATGCCGTTTACAGTCACAAGCTGAAAGCCTACGACAAGGCGGAAAAGCTGGTTGAGAAGTCAGATAAAGCAAATGTAAATGCCCTGTATGAGAAGTTCAAAAAGGACAACCCCGATGCCGGTTCCAATCCCTTTTCCCGTTGGCAACAGAAAAGGGCAATCAAGAAAGAATATGCTGCCGCCAAAGCCGGTAAGAATACCGCTTCGACAACGGCTTCTGCATCTAAGGGTGCAGGCAAGGCAACGGGCAAAGCAGCTCAGGGAGCCAAGAACATCACAGAAAGAGTAACGGAGTTCTGCACCACACACTCTAAAACGATTCTGTTTGTTTTGATTGCCGGACTGCTTTTTATGATACTCTCAGGGATGTTCTCGTCTTGTTCGGCTATGTTCCAAGGCGGCACACAGATCATTCTGGGAACTTCTTTTACTGCAAAAGAGGAAGATATTATTGGTGCGGACAATGATTACAAGGCTTTGGAAGCTGCGCTCCGCAATAAAATCAATAATATCGAGCGTACTCATAGCGGATATGACGAGTACCGGTATGACCTTGATGAAATCAACCACAATCCTTATGAGCTGGCGGCGTATTTGACGGTGAAGTTTGAGGATTACACCAGAGATGAGGTGCAGGCTACCCTGCAATGGCTGTTTGAGCAACAATATGAGCTGACCCTCACAGAAGTAGTAGAGATTCGTACACGAACAACATCTTCTACTGATCCCGAAACGGGAGAGACAACAACAGAGGAAGAAGATTACGAATATTATATTCTGAATGTGAAGCTCAGAAATAAGGGCTTGAACAGTGTGATTTCAAATTCCGGCTTGTCGGAAGATGATATGGAGCGATATAGAATTTTGCTTCAGACAAGGGGCAACAGACCGGATATTTTCGGAAATGACATTTACGCCACCCCTGGCGGCGAGTACACCGATTATGATATTCCGGGCGAAGCGCTGACAGACACAAGATTTGCCAATATGATTCGGGAAGCTGAAAAATATCTGGGATACCCGTATGTGTGGGGCGGCAGCAGCCCGTCTACCTCCTTTGACTGCTCCGGATTTGTTTCCTATGTAATCAATCACTGCGGAAACGGTTGGAGTGTTGGTCGTTTGACCGCAAACGGTTTGATGGGCGTATGCGACATTATCCCGAAAAGCTCTGCCAAACCGGGAGATTTGATTTTCTTCCAAGGCACTTATGATACCTCCGGTGCATCACACGTTGGTATCTATGTTGGCAATGGTATGATGATCCACTGCGGAAACCCCATTTCCTACGCTTCTATCGAATCGAATTACTGGCAACAGCATTTTTACTGCTTCGGCAGAATCAGAAACTAAAGGAGGGATGGCGATTGAGTGCCAAGTTAGACAGAATAGGTGCAGACCTTGAAAAAGCCCGTAAGAAACGGGCAGAATGGGATGCTAAGGTGAAAGACCTGGAACGCAGATACCGTGAGGAGGAAAATTCCGAAATCCATGAGATGGTTCATGCTGCGAACCTGAATCCCGAACAGCTTTCCGAGCTGCTCCGTATGTTTGCTGCGGATATGGCTCCGAAGCCTGATACGATCAATACTATGAATGAGGAGGAAACGCAGAATGAGATTTAAGAAAATTGGAGCCGCATTGCTGGCGTGTGCAATGTGTTTTGGCGTGTTTTCTACAACGGCATTTGCCTATGTAGATGAAAGCGTAGCGACTGAAGAACCTGCGGTCGAAGAAAAAGTTCCCGAAACAGAGCCGGAGGAGCCGATGCTACCGCTTACTCCCGACGGCAATCTGACTTTGGTTGATGACGCTGGCTCGCCTACGAAAAGCGGAAAGCAGTTCATTACCGCTGTAACCAAAAACGGAAACTACTTCTATATCATCATTGACCGTGATGATAAGGGCGAGGAAACCGTGCATTTTCTGAACCAGGTGGATGAAGCCGACCTGCTCAAGCTGATGGACGAGGAAGAAGTTGCAGAGTTCACCAAGCCGGTTGAGGAAACAAAGCCGGAAGTAGTTGAAACAGTTCCTGAAATTACAGAACCGACACCGGAGGAAAAGCCGAAATCCACAAATATGCTCCCGGCGATTCTTACTCTGATTGTGCTTGCCTGTGGTGGTGGATTCTTCGTATTTAAGAAAGTCCAGGAAAAGAAGAAGGCACAGGAAGCGGCAAAGCCTGACCCAGATGCTGATTATGTGGACGATGACGAGGACTATGGGTACGATCCGGAGTTTGAGGACGACGATGAAGATAGCTCCGTCGATGAAGATGATAATGAACCTGTGTAAACAGGATAGGCTTGATGCCTGGGGCAGCCTTCGGGTTGCCTTTACATAGTTTCCGCTTTCAAAAATAAAAAAATTTGCGTTTTTGAAAGTGACATCTTGCATATACTATTAGCAGACAGTATAATAAGTACAGCGAAGCGGTTTCGAGAAATGAAAAAACTTCAATTTTTGAAAGCGGGTGACTATATGAAAACAATCACGAGAGCAAAATATCTCGATAGAATCATTGAACTGAATGGTACTCCTGACATCAAGATCATCACGGGCATTCGTCGATCTGGTAAGTCCAAATTGATGCAGGCGTATATTGCGTATCTGAAAAGCAATTTTGAAAACATCAATATTATCTTCATCGACTTCATGGATTTGGCGTATGAAGAAATCAAGGAATACCATGCCTTACACGCCTATGTGGAAGAACATTATCAGGAAGGAAAAACGAACTACCTGTTTGTAGACGAGGTTCAGATGTGTCCCAAGTTTGAGTTGGCAATCAATAGCCTGTACTCTAAGGGAAAATACGACATCTATGTAACAGGCTCTAATGCTTTCCTGTTGAGTGCAGATCTGGCAACTCTGTTTACCGGACGCTATATTGAAATTCATGTGTTTCCTTTCAGCTTCCAGGAATATTGCCAGTATTATGATGATATTAGTGACAAAGATAAGCTCTTTGATGAGTACGCTATCAAGGGCGGTTTAGCAGGTTCCTATGCTTATAGAACCGAAAAAGACAGAACAAACTATATCAAAGAGGTCTACGAAACGATTGTTACAAGGGATTTGGTACAGAAATATACTCTCCCGGACACTTTGGTTTTACAACGTCTGAGCGAGTTCCTTATGGATAATATCAGCAACCTGACTTCTCCGAATAAGGTCAGTCAGCTACTGACAGCAAATGAGACTCCAACCAATCATGTAACCGTCGGCAAGTACATTAAGTATTTGTGCAATGCTTTTGTATTTTATGATATTAAGAGATATGACATCCGAGGTAAGAAATACCTTGAAAGCTCTGAAAAGTTCTATTTGTGTGACAGCGGTATTCGATATGCAATACTGGGAAGCAGAAATATAGACTATGGCAGAGTATATGAAAACGTTGTTTGTATCGAGCTTCTTCGCCGTGGATATGATGTCTATGTCGGCAAGCTCTATCAAAAGGAAATCGACTTTGTTGCTCAGAGAGGTAGCGAAAAGATTTATATTCAGGTCAGCGACAACATTTCCGGGCAGGAAACATTTGAGAGAGAATGCTCTCCTCTGCTTCAGATTCGAGACGCTTATCCGAAAATGATTATTGCCAGAACCAAACATCCCCAATATAGCTATGAAGGAATCGAAATTCACGATATAGCCGATTGGTTGCTACAAGAATAAGCAAGGTGAAATATCTCCGTCATTCTCTTTTGAAATGATGGAGATATTTTTATTATGACGGAGATTGTAGAACAGAAAATTGTATCAGGTTGCAAAAATCCTTTCCGAACTTTTTACATAGCAGTCATGCACTACGGTGTGTGGCTGCTTATTTTTTTGTGAAAGGAGCAGATGCAAATGAAATTAGTTTTGGCTGAAAAGCCTTCGGTTGCACAGAGTATTGCCAAAGTGTTAGGTGCTGCCAAGCGTGAGGATGGCTACTTAGAGGGAAACGGATATGTGGTCAGCTGGTGTGTAGGGCATTTGGTGGAGCTGGCACAGCCGGAAGTCTATGATGCGAAGTACAGCAAATGGGCTTATGCAGACCTTCCTATCTTCCCGATGGACTGGCAGTATGAGGTTTCTGCCGGTACGAAAAACAGTTTGGGATTCTGAAAAAGCTCATGGCCAGAGAAGATGTTGCGAGTCTTGTGTGTGCAACAGATGCCGGTCGTGAGGGCGAGCTGATCTTTCGGTTGGTGTACCACAAAGCCGGGTGCAGAAAGCCGTTTGAGCGGCTTTGGATTTCCTCGATGGAAGATGTAGCAATCAAGGAGGGCTTTGAAAATCTCAGGTCTGGAACGGAATATGATGCTTGTATGAAGCAGCACTGTGTCGAGAACGAGCCGACTGGATTGTTGGTATTAACGCTACTCGACTTTTTTCGACCCTTTACGGGCAGACCCTGAATGTTGGTCGTGTTATGACCCCTACCCTTGCTATGGCTGTTATGCGAGAAGCTGCCATTTCCGCATTCAAGCCTGAACTGTTCTACACAGTTCAGATTGGATTGGATGGTTTTACGGCTGCAAGCGAACGCTTCAAAACCAAGGCAGCAGCCGAAGCTGTCAAACAAAGCTGTTCGGTGGCAATCGTTCAGAAAGCTGAATGTAAGGAGAAAACAGAAAAGCCGCCTGCGCTCTATGACCTGACCAGTTTACAGAGAGAAGCCAACCGTGTGCTTGGCTACACGGCACAGCAGACCTTGGACTACACGCAGAACCTCTATGAAAAGAAACTGGTCACTTATCCCCGTACCGACAGCAGGTTTCTGACGGAAGATATGGCACATAGCCTGACCGACCTCGTAAAGCTGGCTTTCCACACATTCCCCGTGGAGGATGTGGATAACATACCAGTTCATGCAGAGCAGGTTGTGAATAACAAAAAGGTCACAGATCACCATGCCATCATTCCGACCAGAGAATTGCAGAAATGCAATCTGAGCGAACTTCCCAAGGGTGAACTTGCAATTTTGCAACTGATCTCGAATCGGTTGTGCGTAGCTGTTGGCGATCCGCACCGATACGCAGAGACAGTTATTGAGCTGGACTGTGGCGGTACCGTGTTTTCCACCAAAGGCAAAACTGTTGTGCAGGATGGATGGAAAGCTCTGGTTCAGAAAAATGATTCGACAAAATCCGACGAAAACGTGCAGACACTCCCTTCTGTTTCCGTTGGTGACGAAATGACCGTCAGCGGCACGGAAATCAAGGAAGGGAAAACATCTCCCCCTAAACACTTTACCGAGGATACTCTGCTTTCTGCTATGGAAACTGCCGGTGCGGACGAAATGCCTGATGAGGTGGAGCGCAAAGGTTTGGGAACGCCTGCGACCCGTGCCGGTATCATTGAGAAGCTGGTTCGCATCGGTTTTCTGGAGCGTAAGGGTGATAAGAAAACCAAACACCTGATTCCGACCCACAAGGGTACGGCTCTGGTAACAGTCATGCCGGAACAGATTCAGTCCCCATCCATGACGGCGGATTGGGAAGAAAAATTGTTGCTCATTGAGAAAGGCGAATATGCCAGCGAGGACTTTATGGACGAGATCAAAGATGTGATTGCCGGTCTGATTCAGAACTATGAAGTAATCCGTGATTCCGAGGTTATGATGTCGAAAGAAGCCAATTCTATCGGCAAATGCCCGCTCTGCGGCAGTGCTGTAGAGGACAAAGCCAAGGCATTTTTCTGTTCCAACAGAGCTTGCAAATTTGCCCTCTGGAAAAACAATCGCTACTTTGCGAGCATCGGCAAGAGCATGACTTCTGCCACGGCGCAGAAATTGCTTGGTTCCGGCAAGGTAAAGCTCAAGAATTGCAAGTCCGAAAGAACGGGCAACACCTTTGATGCCACCGTCTTTATGGAGGTATCAGATGATGGCAAAACGAAGTTCAGTATGGAATTTGAAAATGGAGGAAAGCGCAAATGACAAATGAGTACAACCCGGATGGTAAGGAAATCCGATTTATCGACAGCCATTATAAGGATTTGTTTCATATCCCCGATGGCAGCTGTGTGCAGATTCACTACCCGGATGAAATGGTTGTGAAGCCCTGCACCTTCATTGACGAGTATCATACGCAGATCGGATACAATGTGTTTCATATCTGCCAGTTTGCAGAAATTATGGAGCGCAACGGCGCAAGCTATATGCCGGAGCCTGAGATTATGGGCGATGAAGCCGCATGGAAGGTCGGAAAGGATAGAATCCTTGCGGTGCAGACCTGCGAAGATGGTTACGACTACACCCTGTTGGATGAAAACTACAACGAGATTGATGGCGGTCAGGTTGATAACCCTGAACTGTCCATGCTCGAAGTCCGCCGGGATATTCTGGAATCCTTCGGGCTGGAGCGCCGGGAACTGCGGGCAATGTTCTATGAGGATGTCATGGAGCAGGCTTTTGAAGTCGGCAGACAGGCGGTGGTGGTCAATGACCCTATCGCTGAGCTTGCTTTTAAGCTCGACCGTTTTGCAGAGAACTTCGACCCCTATGAATATATGGATCAGGTCGATGATGTGCAGGCGCATATCCAAGAAATCAAGGCAGATCTTGCCGCTGGTAATACGGCTCCGTATCGTGAGTTCCTGAATACAGCCATTGAAGAAGCCCGTGAGGAAACTGCGGTTGAGGTTGCCAAAGTGCTGAAAAGTCAGCTGGATAAGCTCGACTCTCCGAAGCGTGAGTCGGTCATGGAAAAACTGGCACAGGCCGCAGAAAAAGCTGCGCCTGCCAGTCCCTCTCCCAAACGCAAAGAGCCTGAACGATAAGGAGGACACGGATATGAAAAACGAAAAATGGGATGATGTTCACGGAAATACCACCCCGGATGACAGAATGGTTGCTTTTCTGGAAAGCCCCACGGATTCCTATGCGATTCTTCAGCTGCGGGAAGATGTAGACGATAATATCCCGCTCATGTTTGCAAATTACAGCTACCTTCAGAAGAAAGAAATGGAGCCTGAGATTGACCGTTACGAGGTGGTCTATCATGGCTCCATTTCTATGTCCGAGGATGTGAATCGGCAGCTGGAAGATTTGTATGTAAAGTTCAATATTGACCACCCGGATGATTTCCGTGGTCACAGTATGTCGGTCAGCGACATCGTAGCCTTAAAGGTAGTCGGTGAGGTATCCTTTCACTATGTAGATTCTGTTGGGTTTCAGAAGCTGGAAAACTTTATGAAGTCCGAAAACTACCTGAAAAAACGCAGAGATGGCAATGGAAGATGATTATGGGATGATTGACGGTATCATCAATAACGGAAAAGCGTCCGGATTAGAGGAACGTCCTTCGGTGTTGGAGCAGTTAAAGGAAAAGCCCGTGCCGGATGTTTCCCATAAGCCGCCCAAGAGCCACCCGGAAAGGGAGATTGAATGATGGATTTCACACAGGATGAGCGGAACATGATGATGCTTTACAGCCCTGGCACAAGGTCAGGGCTGTGTGAAGCACTGACACTGATGAAGGAACAGCTTTCGGAGGACGAGTCAGAGCTTTTTGCTTTGGCAGACTCGGTTCTCCGTAAAGTTTCAGCCATGGACGATGCCGCCTTTGAGAAGCTGAACCTTTATCCGGATTGATAGGATTGGAGGGATACAATGAACGCAAAAGAGCGATTTTATTCCGGATTAGCAAAAGAAACGATTGGGAAAATCACCTCGAACACAGATAACTGGACTTCGTTTTTGAGAACGATGTCCCGCAACTATGAGTTCACCTATCCGGAACAGGTGATGATTTATGCTCAGCGCCCCAATGCGACCTTTTGCAAGCCCTATGAGGACTGGAACGCTGAAAATTACCGCAGATATGTAAAGCGTGGCTCTACCGGCATTGCTCTGTTTGTGATGAACAGGGATAAACCGTATCTGCGCTATGTGTTTGATGTGGCGGATACCGGCGTTCGCCGTTCTTCCCCGGAACTGAAACCGTGGGAGGTGACGCCTGAAAACCGCTCCTATGTCATGGAAGCGATGGAGCGTACCTTCGGTGTTGCCGCTGACGGGGTACTGGAAGCACAGCTTGAAGATATTGCATCCGCACTGGCGGCTGAGTATTGGGACGATTACAAAAAGCAGTTCCTCGACATCGTTGCCAACAGCTTCCTTGAGGAGTATGATGAACTCAACATCGAAGTAGCTTTCAAAAATGCGGTGGCAAACAGCGTATCCTATACGATGTATTGCCGGTTCGTGGAAAGTCCCGACAACTACTTCGAGCATGAGGATTTCCAGAAGGTGTTTGATTTTAACACCAGACAGACGGTAAATGCCCTTGGTACTGCGGTGAATGCCATCAGCACAAGGATGTTTCAGGAAATCGAAAAAGCGATTGGAGAACATGAGCAGATTAAAGCTACCGAAAGGAGTACAGATTATGAGCGAGATGACTTACAGACAGGCCGGAGATTATCAGATTCCGAACCTTCAGTTGGAGAACGAGGGAGAGAAACCTCTGGGCAAGTACGGCAGGATGCGTCGAGCATTTTTGGAACAGAACAATCCGATGCTCCTGAACGACATGATTCTGACGGAGAGCCTGTTCCCGCACCTGTGGGAGATCGAGGAAACAGCGAAAGCCAGAGTGGAGTTTCTGATGGAGCAGTACCTGAAGGACAGCCCCGCACCGGACAAGGAAACGCAGCAGATGGCGTGGGTGCAGCACATGAACAGCCTGAAAGCACAGGCGGAGGAAGTCGTGATGACGGAGCTTATCAACAGCTGAGTCTGAACCTTTTCCTCTCCGAAAATGAACAAATCAGTTTTATCGACCGAGCAGAGAGCTTTACGCCCTCTGCTTTTTCTTTTGCCCAGGAAGAAATCGACCACTTCCTTCTGCTTGGTAGCAATACCGATGAAGCCCGAAAAGTCGTAGCGCTGGAATATATGAAGCAGAAGCCGTTGGAAGAAATCGTTCAGACCTTAAAGCAGGTCTATCACGGCGGCTATGGTCTGAAAGAAGATAGCGGGAATATCTGTGCGTGGTATGCCGAGGACGGTATCCACCTTGCCAAAGGTTCCTCTGCCATTGACAGCCCCAGAGCGCAGATCGTTTCTTGGGAAACGGTTGCCGAGCGCATTGGAGAACTGCTTGAAAATGGTCGGTTCGCAACTAATGTGGAACTGGTAGAAGCATCCGGATATGAGCGTCAGAAGTTGGCAGAATCCCTGTGGCATCTTTATCACGATTTGAGTGAAGAAGCCCGTTCCAGCAACTATCTGGCAATTCTTCATCAGGAACCGTTTCGTGGTTTCCCTGACGAACCGCAGACTTGGCTGAAAGTTGGATGACCCTCGTTTCCACGCAACCTTGGTACAGCAGTATTCGGAATTTAGAAAAACCCTTGCGGAAAATCCCGATCTGCTTCGTTTTCACTATCACAAGCTGAATCTCATTCAGAAACAGCTGTATGAGTTGAATATGCCTTTGCGTGAGTATCAGACCGATATGATGCAGATGCCCCTTGTCCGCCAGTTCATTACGGATGATGAAGTCAATGCAGACTTGACCCGTGGAAGCGGCTTTTCCGGTGGTAAAGCCCGTATTTATAACTACTGGCAGGAGAATCATTCTGCCAAGGAAAAGATGGACTTCCTGAAGCATGAATACGGAACCGGTGGTCATTCCCATGCCTGCTCTGGTGCAACGCACAGCGGTCAGGATCACGATGCCAAGGGTGTTGCTTACACCAAGAGCGGTTGCGATAAATTGCAGATGTCCTGGGCGCAGGTGGTGCAGAGAATCGACGGTCTGATACGAAAGGGACGCTACCTCAGCCCGGAGGAAGAAGCGGAACGACAGGCTATCGAAGAAGCTAAAACTGATCCGTTGGAAGATGTTTATGACCGTTTCGCAGTGATTGATACCGAGGATGGCGAGTATGCGATCTGGGATAATCAGACCGATGACTACTATGTAGACCCGGAAGGCGTTACGGAATACTTCACGGACGAATGGCTTGCCAATGACTATTTGGAGGAAGTTCGTCAGTCCGTAGCTGCGATGGAGTCGGTTCAGCCAGAAGCGCCTGTGGCAGAGCCTGCCGAAGTTGTGGAAGCATCTGCTTCCGAGGAACCGAAATGGAATTATCAGGTCGGTGACACGGTATATCTGGACGATACAGCTTTCCGTGTGGAGCAGATCACGGACAGAGAAGTTCAGCTGCGTGACCCTACGCTTGCTTATCCCATCTTCCGTGCCGAGAATCGTGAGAATTTCCGAGCGTATGCTCTCTCAGGACGAAGAACCATGCGGTAAGGGTTGACTAGCCCAAAACCGAAGAAAAGCCCGTTACAGAGGATTTTCTGGGCAAAACCGAACCGAGGGACTACACCCCTGAGTATCAGCTGTTAGACCGTCTGCGTATGGACTGCGAATACTTCCTTGGTGCAGGACAGCACAGCGAAAAGCATCTGTGGGCAGGCAACCGCCATGCACAGATTGCCAAGATGCGTGAGCTGTATGAAATGATTCCCGACAAACCAGAATGGCTGACACCTGAGATGATTAACAGCTACGAGGAGCGCATGGCTCCCCGCTATCTGGTTGCCGCCTACCATCACTTTGAAAACGGCTTCGATGATAAACTGGACTACTACACTCTGGAAGAAGCGGAAAAAGCTGCCCAGGGCTATGTGGACGGAACCATGGAGGATGACGGATTCAAGTACGATGGTGCTGCCGTTTACGATCAGCAGGAGCATAAGTGCATCCGTATCTATGGGGACTACCCTGACGAAAAGGCACACGCACAGGTCAGAGCCAGTGCGGAACCCGAACAGCAGGAACCGGAACACTTCATCGATCATTTTTATGTTGCCGAGGACATTCAGAAGCGGGGTGCGCTGGACATCAAGGAATACAGTTCCTTTGATGATGCCCTGCGAGCCTACTATTGCACTTCCTGACACGCAGAGAAAAGCCCTGGGGTGCAATGAATACCAGAGATCTGCCGGGTAGTCTGGACTTCGTACAGTGCGTAGATGGAAAGGACACCATCATTCAGGATTATGCCCAGGTGGACGGATGGCAGAATGCCGAAGTCATGGACATTATCGCTCAGCTTGAGCAGTCCATCACCACCAGAGAAATCCCACCTGTTCCTGCGGTGAACTTCCACATCACGGATGACAACATCGGTGAAGGTGGACCGAAGCAGAAATTCGCAAGAAACATCGCAGCCATTGAAACTCTGTTCAAACTGGAAAGCGAGAACAGGAACGCCACTACCGAAGAACAGGAGATTTTGTCGAATTATGTCGGTTGGGGCGGTCTGGCAGATGCCTTTGACCCGGACAAGGGAAATTGGGCGAAGGAGTATCAGACACTGAAAACCTGCTTTCCGAAGATGAATATGCTGCGGCAAGAGCTTCCACCCTGAACGCACATTACACCAGCCCTACGGTCATTCGCTCCATCTACGATGCGGTCGGACAGATGGGCTTTGAAACAGGAAATATTCTGGAGCCTGCTATGGGTATCGGCAACTTCTTTGGTATGCTCCCTCCTGAAATGCAGAGCAGCCGTTTGTATGGTGTGGAACTGGATTCCATCACCGGCAGAATTGCTCAGAAGCTCTATCCCAACGCAGAAATCAAAGTAGCCGGTTTTGAAACGACAGACCGCCGAGACTTTTACGATCTGGCTGTGGGTAATGTCCCTTTCGGCAACTACAAAGTGTCCGACAAGCCGTATGACAAGCTGGGATTCTCCATTCACAACTATTTCTTTGCCAAGGCTTTGGATCAGGTTCGTCCCGGTGGTGTGGTCGCTTTTGTGACAAGCCGTTACACCATGGATTCCAAGAACTCTGACGCAAGGCGATATATGGCGCAGAGGGCGGAACTGCTTGGTGCAATCCGTCTGCCAAACGATGCCTTTAAGAAAAACGCAGGCACGGAAGTCGTGTCCGACATCCTGTTCCTGCAAAAGCGTGACCATCCGATTGACATTGTACCGGAATGGGTAAACCTTGACCGCACCGAAGAAGGACACACCATGAACAGCTACTTTGTCGCTCATCCTGAAATGGTTCTGGGCGATACGGTGGAAGAAAGTACCGCCTACGGCATGGACATTACAGTGCGTCCCATTGAGGGCATGGAACTGTCCGAACTTCTGAAAGAAGCAGTTTCCCACATCCAAGGAACCTATCAGGCTGTGGAGCTTCCCGAAGCTGACAAGGGTAAGGAAATCGAAACCATTCCTGCAACCCCGGATGTAAAGAATTTCTCTTATACCGTGGTGGATGGCAATGTGTACTTCCGTGAAAACTCCCTGATGCGCCGTGTAGACCTGAATGAGAAAGCAAAAGACCGTGTGATGGGCATGGTGGAACTTCGTGGTATCGTCAACGAGCTGATCGAATATCAGCTTGAGGATTACCCGGATGAAATGATTACTCAGAAACAGGCAGAACTGAATGATGCCTACGATGCGTTTGCCGCAAAGAACGGGCTTATCAATAATCGAGCCAATGGTCAGGCATTTGCTGACGATTCCTCCTACTATCTCCTGTGTTCTCTGGAAAATGTGGATGAGGACGGCAATCTGAAAAGCAAGGCGGATATGTTCACCAAGCGAACCATCAAGCCGGAACGCAGAGTGACGAGCGTGGATACGCCGTCCGAAGCTCTGGCAATCTCTATCGGTGAGCGTGGCAAGGTGGATTTGCCGTTTATGGCACAGCTGCTTGGAACACCTGGAGAATACGATGCGATTCAGGCAGAGCTTCGAGGGGTGATCTTCAAAGACCCGATGGCTCCCGATGCTGTGGAAGTTGGATGGCAGACTGCCGATGATTACCTTTCCGGTGATGTAAGAAGCAAGCTGCGTGTCGCACAGATGGCGGCAGACAGGGATTCTTCCTTCCACATCAATGTGGAAGCCTTGCAGAAAGCACAGCCGAAGGACTTGGATGCGTCCGAGATTGATGTGCGTTTGGGTGCAACATGGATTGATGCCGATTATATTCAGCAGTTCATGGAGGAAACCTTTGAAACGCCGTATTACTTGCGCCGTTCCATTGAGGTCAAGTTCTCCGAGCTGACCGCAGAGTGGCGCATCAACGGTAAGAGTTCTCCCAACTACAACGATGTGGCGGCGTATGTCACCTACGGTACAGAGCGAGCCAACGCATATCGGATTCTGGAGGAAACGCTGAATCTGAAGGATATTCGTATCTATGATACGATTGAAGATGCAGATGGTAAGCAGAAGCGTGTCCTCAATAAAAAAGAAACTACCCTGGCACAGCAGAAACAGCAGGCAATCAAGGATGCGTTCCGAGATTGGATTTGGAGAGATCCGCACAGACGAGAAACCCTTTCCACCAAGTACAACGAACTTTTTAACTCCACCAGACCTCGTGAGTATGATGGCTCTCATATCCGTTTCGGCGGCATGAACCCGGATATTACCCTCCGTGAACACCAGAGAAATGCTATCGCTCATGTGCTATATGGTGGAAATACGCTGCTTGCACACGAAGTTGGTGCGGGCAAGACCTTCGAGATGGCTGCATCGGCTATGGAGAGTAAACGGCTTGGATTGAGCCAGAAATCCCTGTTCGTTGTGCCGAATCACTTGACCTTACAGTGGGCAAACGAGTTCCTGCACCTCTATCCGAGTGCCAAGCTCCTTGTTGCCACCAAGAAGGATTTTGAAACAGCAAACCGTAAGAAGTTACTGCGCTCGTATCGCAACGGGTGACTATGATGCAGTCATCATCGGTCACAGCCAGTTTGAAAAAATCCCGCTTTCTGCCGAACGACAGGAACGGCAGCTGCGGGAGCAGATTGATGAGATCGAGGGTGCGATTGCGGAGCTGAAATGGCAGCGTGGCGAAAACTTCACGATCAAGCAGATGGAGAAAACACGAAAATCATTGGAAGCCAGACTGGACAAGCTCCTTGCCGCTGACAAGAAAGATGATGTCATTACCTTTGAGCAGTTGGGTGTAGACCGGCTGTTTGTGGACGAAAGCCATGCGTTCAAGAATTGTGCGAAACGTTGTGTATAAGCCCTTGTTGACAGCAAGGACGAAAAGCACCATGTGATTGCACTTAGCAATAAGAAAATATCACAGAGAACTTTAATCTCAAAATCAGGGGTGAAATTCCTCTGCCGTACAGAACCAATGTCGAGGAACAAAGTTCAAGAGAATAGGTCAAAATTCAAGACAGTACGAGAGCTAATACTCCACTGTGCGTTGCCACCTGTAAGTGTGCATTGTACAGAGCGTGGTGAAGGCGTAACCTGAAAACCTAAACCTCTGCAAAGAGGCATGGATAATAATGGTGCGGGCTTCCGAAACCTATGGCTATCCGTTAGTGAAAGCTATGCAGCATCGTAAGAGCGAACGGCATCCGAAAGGGTGACCCTTGGAAAAAGTGTGTGTGGCTGGTTTTTCTGCACACGCCCTGTGGGATGAAATCCCCATCAGGAATCATGCGGCAACTGTGGTTCAAAGCATGGTTGGATTTTCCCGGTGTAAGGTAGCGGCCTAAGGGTTTCAAAAGAGGATAGAGATTAAGGAACGTTTGAGAGCCTGTTGTTGGAGCGTTACAGCGCAGTGAAAGCAACAGGAAGTCAGCCGTATCATAGTAGTCTGGGCTGGGTAACGCCAGTCATACGGAATTGAAATATTCCATGGCGAAGGATACGAGTCAAATCGATTTGTAAATTTCACAAAACGAAAATCCTATAACTCCCTGAAAGATGGGTGACGAACTGCGAGGTGAAAACCTTGTGCATTTGAACGTCAGATTTTCAACGGAAACGGAACTTAAAAGGATTCAGGACTTTCTCTATGAGAAGTCCGGTCAAGGAGTATCGTTCACCGGTCTGGTGGAAGCGATGGCAAATGAAGTGACCATTGTAACTGCCGTCCACAATATCAAGTCCAACAAAGGCAGCAAAACTGCTGGCGTGGATAAGATAAAAATGGACAAATACCTTCAAATGCCAAAAGATGAGCTTATTTTATTGATTCAATCCTGTTTTCGCAACTACCGACCCAAGCCAGCCCGCCGTGAATATATCGAAAAGAGTAACGGAAAGAAAAGACCGCTGGGCATCCCGACAGTACTGGACAGGATCATACAGGAGTGCGTGCGTATCATTATCGAGCCGATCTGTGAAGCGAGATTTTATCCGCAAAGCTACGGCTTTCGCCCCTATCGGGCACAGAAACACGCAATCCGGGGTATCATCAATGTCATAAATGCTGGATGTAAATCGCCCGACCAACCCGTGTGGGCTATTGAGGGTGACATCAAGGGATGCTTCGACAATATCAATCACCGCCTGCTGCTTCAAAAGCTCTGGAGAATCGGTATCCATGACAAGCGTGTGCTGAAAATCATCAGCCAGATGCTGAAAGCTGGATATATGGAAAATGACCTATTTCATGCAACAGAGCTTGGTACACCGCAGGGTGGAATCCTTTCACCGCTTTTATCCAATGTTTATCTCAACGATTTCGATTGGTATGTTGGTCGTATGTATATGGAACCGCACAGACAGTGCAAGCACAAATGCAACGATACGAGGCGACTAAAATGGGCTGGCGTAACACCAAAGTACAATTATCGCTACGCCGATGATTGGGTGATTCTGACATCAACGGAGAAGGAAGCACTCCGCTTGAAACATGTTTTGACAAAATATTTTCGGAACAGAATGAAACTCGACTTGTCGCAGGAAAAGACCTATGTAACAGACCTGCGGACAAACGGTATACACTTTCTTGGCTTTGTGGTAAAGGCCGAACGAAAACGGAAAACTCCTGACCCGGCAACATGGACAAAACATCTGGTTGGAAAGCCGCTGCCGGATATGGAACGGTTAGGAAAGAAGATTAAGAAACTGCTCGAAGAAGTGCACCGCATAGAACTTTGTCAAAAAGTCAATGTGCAGGCTGCGCAAATTCAGTACGTCAACTCTGTCATTATGGGTATGGCACAGTACTTGCAGACATCCATCTGCTCTCGTGCCTTCCATGCGATAGACCGCAGAGTAAACAACGCTGCACTGGCTGTATGGAAAAAGCTGTACCCCAAACGGTACAACTCCATGCAGGTGTCGCTGAAGGTGCTTTGCAATCTTCCTGACCGACACAAGGGCTACGACAGTAAGACATTTGCGGTATGGGTCGAAGGAAAATGGTTTGGTATAACTTATGCGTTCATCACGCATAGTCACTATGAACCCAAGCCATTTGACCAGAAAATGACACCGTATACAGTGGAAGGGCGCAGACGGTATGTGAACTATCGTGCTAAGCACAAGTCACTGCCATGTGACCGTCCATCCGTTAATTCCCCGAACGATATTGCAATGTCAGCATACGCAAAGGGAAGGATGAATTTTGAGTATTATATGAACCGGGAGTATGCTTACAGCAGGGACAAAGGAAAATGTAAATGCTGTGGAAATGCCTTCTCACCCATGCTTCAAAAGCATTGTCACCACGTTAAAAACAAGCTTCCACTTGATAGAATCAATAAAGTACCGAATCTGGTTTGGCTGTGTGAACCATGCCACCGCATGGTTCACAACAGTCCAATACCGCCTGAGCTTGATGCAAAGACGGTAGGCAAAATCATGAAATACCGCGAAAAACTTAAACTGTGAAATTTACAACCACTCTGTGTCCGTGAGAACACAGCAGTGTTGAAATCTGAAGGAAGAAAGTAAATCGATTTGATGGTACGCCGGGTGCGCTGAAAGGTGCACGCCCGGCGTGAGGTGGGGGAAAACTTGGAGATCACTTCAAAAAGTTACCTATCACAGCAAAGCAGACTACTCTGCGGACTGCTTCGCAGCCGCAGAGGTGCTGCACATTGTTCCTCTACACAAAAATGCGAAATGTGGCAGGCTTATCCACATCGGACGCGCAGAAATCCTCCGATATGTTTGCCAAGTGCCGCTATATGGATGAGATCACCGGAAACCGTGGCGTGATCTTTGCCACCGGCACACCGGTCAGCAACTCCATGACCGAGCTTTACACCATGCAGCGTTACCTTCAGTATGAACGCCTGCAAGAACTGAACATGACCCACTTCGACTGCTGGGCTTCCCGATTTGGGGAGACTGTCACAGCATTGGAGCTGGCACCGGAGGGAACCGGCTACCGGGCAAGAACGAGATTCAGCAAGTTCTTTAATTTGCCGGAGCTGATGAACCTGTTCAAAGAAGTGGCCGACATTAAGACTGCCGACCAGCTGAATCTGCCTACCCCGGAAGTGGAATACCACAACATTGTGGCACAGCCTACCGAACATCAGCAGGAAATGGTCAAGGCTCTTTCGGAGCGCGCATCGCTGGTACACAGCGGAACCGTTGACCCGTCCCAGGACAATATGCTCAAGATTACCTCGGATGGCCGCAAGCTGGGGCTGGACCAGAGGATCGTCAACCAGATGCTGCCGGATGAACCCGGCACAAAGGTAATCAGTGCGTGGAAAAACATCATGCAGATC